>CAFAAJ010000013.1_pt1 | contig 23007 bp, 23 predicted proteins | sample 7267551 | NCBI WGS metagenome assembly CAFAAJ01 (sample SAMEA6813983, study PRJEB35770) | uncultured Acidimicrobiales bacterium | biome: Freshwater; feature: Freshwater reservoir; material: water | place: Czech Republic | collected 2017-08-18 | depth 30m m
CCGGCAACCAGGAGGGGAACGCGACGGATCACGGTTACCGACCCTATCCGGCCGGAGCGGGGCGTCTGGGGGAAGACGAGATCACCAAGGATGTGGTCGGGTCCGTTGTGTCGGTGCCGTCCTCGGGGGGTACGAGCTCGCGCAGCAGGGCAACGAGCTGAGCAGCCGGATCGACGCCCTTGCGCAGCGGCACGGACACCTGCTCGAGGTCCTCTTTGTAGACCGAGTCCCTCGCCAGGCGTCGAAGTCGCATCACCTCGCTGGTGCGCAGGTGCAACGGCCGCAGGCGTGCCTGCGAGCCGACGAGGGCCACCTCCCGCAGCCCGAGCCGGTGACATTCCGCTCGCAGGCGGCCGACCATGAGCAATGAGTCGGCGGGGGCGGGCAGCGGGCCGTAGCGGTCCTCCCACTCGGCGCGGATGTCGTTCACCTCGGCCTCGGTCTTCACGTTCGCCAGGCGGCGGTATGCCTCGAGCCTGAGTTCTTCCTTGGTGACGTAGTCTGCAGGGAGGTAGGCGTCGGTGGGAACGTCGAGCTTGACCTCGGCGGGCTCCTTGACCTCCTCACCCTTCAGGTCCGCTACGGCCTCGGTGACCATCTGGCAGTAGAGGTCGTACCCGACAGCGGCGATGTGCCCGGACTGGGCCGCGCCGAGGATGTTGCCCGCACCGCGGATCTCGAGGTCACGCATGGCGATCTTGAAGCCGCTGCCGAGGTCGGTGGCCTCGCCGATCGTCTTCAGGCGTTCGTACGCATCCTCGCTGAGCACCTTGTCGCGCGGGTGGAACAGGTACGCGTAGGCGCGCTGCCCGCTCCGGCCCACACGGCCGCGCAACTGGTGCATCTGGCCGAGACCGAGCAGGTCCGCGCGCTCGACCACCAGTGTGTTTACGGTCGGCATGTCGATGCCGCTCTCGATGATGGTGGTGCACACAAGTACGTCGAAGCGCCCCTCCCAGAAGTCGAGGACGATCTGTTCGAGAGAACCCTCGTCCATCTGGCCGTGAGCGATTGCGATGCGCGCCTCGGGAACGAGCTCACGAAGTCGGGCGGCGCACTCGTCGATCGACTGCACGCGGTTGTGCACCCAGAACACCTGGCCCTCGCGCAGCAGCTCACGACGGATGGCCTCGACCGCAACGCGTTCGTCGTACTCGCCCACATAGGTGAGGATCGGCTGGCGGTCCGCCGGTGGGGTCTGCAGCAGAGACAGGTCGCGGATGCCGACGAGCGAGAGTTCGAGCGTGCGGGGGATCGGTGTGGCCGACATCGTGAGGACGTCAACGTTCACTTTCAGCTTCTTGATGAGCTCCTTGTGGCTCACGCCGAAACGCTGCTCCTCGTCCACGACCAGCAGGCCGAGATCCTTGAAGTGGACCTTGTCGGTGAGCAGGCGATGGGTTCCGATGACGCAGTCAACCTCGCCGGTGGTGAGCCCGTCGAGAACCTTCTTCGCCTGTGCGTTGGAGAGGAAGCGCGAGAGCACCTCGACGCGGATCGGATACCCGGAGAAGCGGTCGGCAAACGTGTTTCCGTGCTGCTGAGCGAGCAGGGTTGTCGGGACGAGCACCGCTACCTGCTTGCCGTCCTGGATCGCCTTGAACGCCGCACGGATCGCCACCTCGGTCTTGCCGAAGCCGACGTCGCCGCAGAGCAGGCGTTCCATGGGGTACGGGCGCTCCATGTCGCCCTTGATGTCCTCGATAGCCTTCAGTTGGTCGGGTGTCTCCGCGAATGGGAACGAATCCTCCATCTCGGCCTGCCACGGCGTGTCCTGCGCGAAGTGATGACCGGTGGCGTGCACGCGGCGCTGGTAGAGGACCACCAGTTCCTGTGCCACCTCCTTGACCGCCGATCGCACGCGGGCCTTGGCCTTCGCGAAATCCGACCCACCCATCTTGTGCAACGGTGGTGCGTCCCCGCCCACGTACTGGCGGATCGTGTCGATCTGGTCGGAGGGCACGTACAGCTTGTCGTTGCCCTTGTACTCGAGCAGCAGGTAGTCGCGTTCGACACCCCCGATGGCCCGCTTGACCATCCCTGCGTAGCGCCCTACGCCGTGCTGATAGTGGACGACGTAGTCGCCGGCCTTGAGGTCCTCGAAGAAGCCGGCCCCCTGCCGCTTGCGCGGCCGGGGCTGTCGGTGGGCGCGTCGGCGACCGGTGAGGTCGCCCTCGGCGATCACGGCGACCCGGGAGGAAGGGATGGAGGTGCCCGCATGGAGCGGTGCGACGGTGATGTAGCCGCCGGGCTTCGAGAAGTCCGGGTCCGCGTTGTCGATGACGACCGTGAAGTCGAGTTCGTGGTCGAGCAGGAGACCGTGGAGCCTCTGCGCCGATGCTGCACCCTCCGCCGCGACGACCACGCGGTACCCGGAGGCGAGCAGGCCCCTCAGGCGATCGGCGAGGGTCTTGCCGTCGCCGACGACGGGCCCCCAGGACGAGGCCGCAACAGCCGGTGCGTCTGGGGCGTCGGGGGTGGGGACGACCGAGAGCGCCGAAGCGCCCGCTGCGCCGGCGAGTAGGCGGTCCATGCCGACGTGGAGCCGTGGGAACTGCTGCTCGGGATTGCGTGCCCAAGTTGCAGCGAGGGCCCGGGCGAGGTCGTCCTCCTCGGCAAGGAGGTCCGCGGCGCGGTCGCGCATGCGGCGCGGCTCGACGAGAACGATGCGGGCCCCTTCGGGCAGCACGTCAGTGAGGATCCGTTCTTCCTCCGCGAGCCACGGGAGCCAGCTCTCCATGCCGTCGAAGATCGCTCCGTCCGCGAGGCGCTCCCAGTGCTCGCGACCCCAGGGTTCGCTGCCGACGAGCGAGGCGGCCCGCTCCCGAACGCGATCGTCCACGATCAGTTCGCGTGCGGGGAAGATGAGCGCCTGTTCGAGGTCGGCCACCGATCGCTGGTCGTTCACCGCAAAGGTGGTGAGACGGTCGACCTCGTCGCCCCAGAGATCGATCCGGATCGGCTCGTCCGCAGTGCTCGGGAACACATCGATGATGGCCCCTCGGCGGGCGACCTCGCCTCGGTGCTCGACCAGTTCTTCGCGTCGGTACCCCATGTGGACGAGCCGACGGAGCAGTTCGTCAGGGTCCAGCACGGCGCCCGGATGCACCTTCACAGGGTCGATGTCGGTGTCACCCGGCCCGAGGCGCTGCAGGAGGGCCCGGACGCCCGCGACCACGATGAGCGGTGTGCGGTCCGGCGAGGCGAGGCGCCAGAGGGTCTCGGTGCGTCGCCCCATGGTCTCGACGGCTGGCGAGACGCGCTCGAACGGGAGCGTTTCCCATGCGGGGAACAGTGCCACCTCATGCGGAGCGAGGAACTGCACGAGGTCGTCGTACAGGTGAGCCGCCATCGTGCCGGTGGGCGTGGCGATGACATAGGGGCGTCGTTCCGATCGCCGTGCGAGCGCGGCGAGCACGAGGGCCCGGGCGGCCTCCGGTACGGCGACGACGGCGTTGTTCCGCCCGGCCACCGCCGTGAGCGCAGGCTCGTCGCGGAGCAGGGGGAGGAGTGAGGAGAGGCTCATGCGCTGCGTGTCACAACCCGTTGAAGCGGGCCATGGCTGCATCGGCCCCGCTTGCCACGGCGCACTCGGCCGCGTCGGCCGCCCGCTCCACGGTGATGTCGAGGAGTTCGCGCTCGGCCTTCGGGATCCGGGACAACACGTGGTCGGCCCCGTGTTCCTTCGACGGCGGCTTGCCGACGCCGATACGGATCCGGACGTAGTCCTGGGTCTTGAGGTGCTGAGTGATCGACCTCAGGCCGTTGTGACCGGCGAGTCCGCCGCCGACTTTCACTTTCAGCATCCCGGGGGCGAGGTCCAGTTCGTCGTGGATCACGAGGATCTGGCTGGGCTCGGTGATGCCGTAGCGGCGCACTAGTCCCGAGACGGACTCACCGGACAGGTTCATGAAGGTGGTCGGGAACGCGAGCACACAACGGTGTTCTGCGATGGTGACCTCGGCCACGAGCGCCCGTTCGCGCCCGGCCTTGAGCGGGGTACCCGAGCGCTTGGCGAGCAACTGCACGGTCTCTGCGCCCACGTTGTGCCGCGAGCGGTCGTATTCCTTGCCGGGATTGCCGAGACCGACGACCAGCCAGTCGAACGGGGTTCCCCTCCGGGGGGCCCGTTCGCGGCCGAACAGGCTCACGAACGGGCGGGAGCGCCTAGGGAGCCGAGCATTGCGATGACGACCGGCATGTCCGGATCGCCGATGGCAGTGCAACCCGCAGGCAGGGTGAGCTCGCTCAGGTGGATGACCTGACCGGGCTGCAGGTCGGTGATGTCGAGGCGGACTTCGGAGGGCATCTGGTTCGGCGTGGTGACGAGGTCGATGTGGTCGACTGCCGGGTCCACGAGACCACCGGCCTGGAGGACGGCCTTGGCCTCGCCATACAAGTGGAGCGGCACGTGAACCGTGATCTGCTCGTCGGGGTTCACGACGAGGAAGTCCAGGTGGCTCACCGTGCGCTTGACCGGGTGACGCTGCACTTCTTTGATGAGCGCCACGAGCGTGTCGTTGCCGACCTTCAGGCTGAGCACCGTGTTGAAGCCGTTCGCTCCGGAAACAGCGATACGCAGGTCACGGCGCACGACCGTCACCGAGACTGGCGACATGCCGTGGCCGTACACGACTGCCGGGATGTTGTCCTGGGCGCGCAGACGGCGGGAAGTGGCCGAACCGGTTTCACGGCCGGTGGTTGCGACGAGCACGTTGGTGGGCATGACGTATGGTCTCCAGATCGAGCCGATGCGCGGGCATCGACAGCAGCGTCCGAGGATACCGGCTCCGGATCGCCGACCGAAACCCGCGGTAACCCGGGAAAACGGGTCAGGCTTGGTTCTCGCCGCCGAAGATCTCGCTCACGCTGGTGTCATCGAACACGGCGGAGAGCGCATCGGCGATGAGCGGGGCGATCGAGAGCACCTCGATCTTGTCGATCTGCTTCTCGGGGGGCAGGGGGAGGGTGTTGGTGATCACGACCCTGCTGATCGGCGAGTTCTTGAGCCGCTCCACCGCTGGGCCGGACAGCACACCATGGGTCGCCATGGCCCAGACCTCGGTGGCTCCCCGGGTGATCAGCAGCTCCGCGGCCGACACGATGGTGCCGCCGGTATCGATCATGTCGTCGGTGAGGATGCAGAGGCGTCCCTCCACCTCGCCGATGACTTCCTTGGCCTCGGCCACGTTGGTCCTACCCTTCGGCCGGCGCTTGTAGATGAACGCAAGGTCAGCGCCCTTGTCGTTGAGGTGCTGGGCCATGCGCTCGGCCACCTTGATCCGGCCGGAGTCCGGCGAGACGATCACGGGTTCGTGGGCGTGGGCCCGGATGTAGGACTCGATCACCGGCATCGCGGTGAGGTGGTCGACTGGACCGTCGAAGAAGCCCTGGATCTGGCCCGAATGGAGGTCGATGGAGACCATGCGCTTCGCGCCAGCGGTCTTAAACAGGTCGGCCACGAGGCGCGCCGTGATCGGCTCCCGACCCTCGGCCTTGCGGTCCTGGCGCGCGTAGCCGTAGAAGGGGCACACGGCGGTGATGCGCTTGGCCGAGGCGCGCTGTGCAGCGTCGATCATGATGAGCTGCTCCATGATCGAGTCATTCACCGAGTGGCCGTTCCAGCCGTAGTGGCTCTGCATCACGAACACATCGGCGCCACGGATGCTCTGGGCAAACCGCGGGCGGATCTCGGTATTGGCGAAGTCGACGATCTGGGCATCGCCGAGCTCGGTACCGAGGCATTCAGCTACCTCCTCGGCCAGCGCACGGTGTGTGCGACCCGAATACAGCGCTAGCCGTTTGGTGCTGACCTTCTGCATTGACTGATCCATGATGACGACTCGCCCCTTCTCACTCCGCGCGGCCAGTGTAGAAGGGTCCGGTCCGTGCGCTCTCACCGACCGCAGCACCGGCCTCTAGGTAGGCAAATGGGCCCACTTCTGCTCCTCGACCGATCTCGGCCTCCATGCCGACGGAGTTCGCGACCGTGGCATCATCGCCGACCACGCAGTCGACGAGCCGGGTGTTCGGTCCGATCTCGCAGCCGTCACCGATCACCGTTCGGCCCTGCAGGATGGTGCCGGGGTAGAGCGTCACGTCGCGGCCGAGGTCCACGGTGACGTCGATGAACGTCTGGCGGGGGTCGAACATGGTGACGCCGTTGAGCATCCACATGCGGTTGGTCCGGGCTCGTAGTTCCCGCTCCACCATCGCCAACTGCCAACGATCCTCGACGTCGAGGACCTCGGAAGCATCGTCGAGTGCCATGGAACCGATCTGGTAACCCATCGAGGCGAGGGCTTCGATCACGTCCGACAGGTAGAACTCGCCATTGGACTGGGAGGGCCGCAGTCGGCGGAGTGCAGGGGCGAGGAGATCGCGCCGGAAGGCGAGGATTGACGTGCTGCACTCGGTGATCAGAGCTTCCTCGACCGACGCGTTTGCGTCCTCGGCGATGCGAAGAATGCGGCCCTCGCCCTGGCGCGAAGCCGCCCGCACGACTCGACGGAAGCCTGCCGGACGGTCACGAATGACGGTGACCACCGTGGCTGCGGTGTCACCCGCCTCGTGCTGGCGGACGAGGTCGGTGATGGTGCGTGCGCGGAGCAGTGGTCGGTCGCCCGGCAGCACCACGACGGTCGACGTGTCGTCGAGATCGTCGGAGTCGAATGCCGACAGACCCACGAGGGTCGCGTCGCCCGAGCCGTGCCGCACCTCCTGCTTGACGAAGGTGACCCCCGCCCAGACAGGAGCCTGTTCCTGGACCTTCTTGGTGACACGCTCGGCGTCGGAGCCGACGACGACCACGGTGCGCTCGACGTCCACGCCCTCGAGCGCGTGGATGACGTGCATGACCATCGGGCGGCCGCAGATCAGGTGCAGAGGCTTCGGGCGGCTGGAGCGCATGCGGGAGTCCTCGCCCGCTGCTAGGACGATGGCGGAGACCGGCATGCATGGGTTATAGCGCGGCCGGTGACGGATGGGGGAGATCCGGGGAGGGCGGTACATTGCTGGTGACCTTCGGGGGTCGTCCAACCGGCAGGACAACGGATTTTGGTTCCGTGAATAGGGGTTCGAGCCCTCTCCCCCGAACTGATTGGCTCCGCGGACGGAACCGCTGGCACATTCGGTGCGACCCGTCAGCAACGTTTGCGTCAATGAGGTGTTCTGCGCCCGTGACCGATAGCCTTGCCAGCCTTATGGGATCGTTGATCAAGAAGCGCCGCAAGCGCATGCGCAAGAAGAAGCACAAGAAGATGCTCCGGCGCACGCGTCACCAGCGTCGCAAGTAGTTCTTCCCGCCACGGGCCCCTGCCCGTCGGCTGTCTCAGGCCACGGTGTGGGTGACCACTACCGTGGCCGCTGGCATTTTTGCCTGCAGGTCGGGTAGTTCGCCCTCGAGGAACCAGGTGGAACCGCTGCCGGCAAGCCGCGGTGACCGACCGCTCGCGTCGATGATCCGGTCCCGCCACCATTCCATGTCGGGCACTACTGCGAGTGCCGCTGCCTCGAGGTCGTTGCCGTTGTCGCCCCGTGGTCCGCCCAGTTCGTCCCACGCGCGATAGACGGCCGGGGTCGGGCAGTACAGCGGTGGGATGACGAGCGTGTACGAGCGCTCCTCGAATGGCAGTGACTCGACCTGTTCGCCTGCTCCGGTCACCCGTGCACGCCCGCCCACGAGGCAGAACGCCACATCGGTGCCGATCGTCGCTGCCCGTTCGACATCGCTCCATCCGGCCCACCGCAGCACAGCAGCGGCGTCCGCGGAGCCCCCGCCGAGGCCGCCGCCGTTCGGGATGTTCTTCTCGATGTGAATGCCGGCCTCCGCACCGCTGAGCAGCAGGGAGCGATGAACGAGGTTCGTCGTGTCGGCGGGCACCCCATCGGCGTAGGGCCCAGTCACCGAGATGCCGGCGCCGGCGCTGTCGATGCGGAGCCGATCGTGCAGGGACAGCGTCACCATCTCGGCATCAATGAGGTGGTAACCGTCCTCGCGCAGACCGGTGATTCGCAGTGACAGCGTCAGCTTTGCGTGGGCCTCGACGACGGTGATGGTCACGATGCATCAACCCCTGTCGGTGCGGCGGCGGCCGCAGCCGCGAGCCGACCCCACGCGAAAACATCCAGTTCCTCGGCACGAGCGGTTGGTTCCACGCCGGCCCGCTCGAACGCTTCGGCGTCGACGAGGCCGCTCAGTGATCGACGCAGCATCTTGCGGCGCTGCCCGAAACCGGTGCGGACGAGTGCGAACAACCCCTCACGGTCCACCTCGGGGCCGATGGCAGGCTCGCTGCGCCGATCGATGCGTACGAGCGCGGAGTCCACGTTTGGCCGCGGCAGGAACACGCTTGGGGGGACGAGCCCGACGAGAGCGCTCGTTGCCCAGTACGCGACCTTGACGCTCACGGCGCCATAGGCCTCGCTGCGTGCGGCCGCCACGAGGCGTTCGCCCACCTCTTTCTGCACCATCACGAGCAGGGTCTTAATCTCGGGAACCAGGTCGAGGATGTCGGCAATGAGCGGCGTGGCAACGTTGTACGGCAGGTTCGCCACGAGCGTCCACGAGGGTGACCCTGCGAGCAGGGCGTGCCAGTCGAGGTCCATCGCGTCGGCATGGCGAACCGTCACGTCGGTACACGACTCGGTGTTCTGCTGCAGGATCGGGATGAGGTGCTGGTCGATCTCGACCGCCAGAACCTGTGCACCGGTCTCGGCAAGCGCGAGCGTGAGCGAGCCGAGGCCTGCCCCGACCTCGACGACATGATCCCCCGGCCCCACGCCGGCGAGCCGGGCGATACGGCGTACTGTGTTCGCGTCGACGACGAAGTTCTGCCCGAGCGAGCGACGCGGGCTCAGGCCCCGCGATTCGAGCTGTGCCGCAGCCTGCGTCCGGCCGAGCGTCATCCCGTCACCAACTGATGCGCACCGGGATCGGGGCCTGGTTGAGTTCGGAGATCTTCTGGAAGAGGGGGGCGTTGAGCACTACGAGCATTCCGGAGGGGATCGTCTGCCACCTCACGCGGCACGCGATCGACCTCCCGTTGTCGGTGTTCTCGATGGTCACCTTGGTCCCCTCGGGGAGGAAGTTGATGATGCAGACGTCCTTGGGGAGCACGGTGGTTGGCACGATCGTGCTGGTGGTGGTGCTGCCGGGAACCCTGACCGGCCTGACGGCGAAGTTCTTGTAGGTCGCCAATCCGGTGCGGATGAGCGCGTCCTCCGGCGCTGCCTCGTTGAGGGCGCTGGTGGGGCGCGGAACGGTCTCTTTCGATCCGGTGAGGAACCCCGGCGAGAGCGTCTGGGACAGCGGCCCCTCCTCGATCGCAACCTCGGGGTGCTCGGTCTTCGGGGAGCGCTGGGTCCACCAAGCGACCGGGATGAGCACCAAGGTGGCGACGACGGCGACAGCGATGCGCCGTCGTTCGTAGACGCTCGCGTTGGAGAGCCAGCTCATCGGTCCTCTCTCATGACGAAAAGGTTACGGAGACGGGAGGCGGAACGCAATGACTGCATTGTGGTCCGTCGCCTCGGCGATCTCGCGCAGCGTGCGATTCGTCGTGAGCGCCAGCGATTCTGCGACGAGCGTCACGTACGAGGGCTGGTTCGGTCGACCGCGGTGTGGGATCGGGGCGAGGTACGGCGCGTCCGTCTCGATGAGCATGCGGTCGAGCGGGCATCGACGAGCGGCCTCACGGAGTGGCTCGGCGTTCTTGAAGGTCACGATGCCGCTGAAACTCAGGAAGCCGCCTCGTTCGAGGCACGAGTCGGCCTCCGCCGGGCCCCCCGAGAAGCAGTGAAAGATCGTGTTGGGCGGCATGCCCTCGGAGTCGAGGATCTCGAACGTCTCGTCCCACGCATCACGCGTGTGGATGACGAGGGGGAGTTGGTGCTCGTGCGCGAGCCGGATCTGCTCGGCGAACGCCTGCTTCTGCTCGTCCCTCGCTGAGTGGTCATAGAAGTAATCGAGCCCGCACTCACCGATCGCGACGACCTTCGGCTCGCTCACGAGGTCCGCGACCGTATGCACCCCAAACTTCGCCTCGTGCGGGTGCAGCCCGACCGTTGCCCACACGTCCGTGTACCGCGCAGCGATGTCGATGGCAGCGAGCGAGGTCTCCCGGTCGCACCCGACGGTGATCATGCGGTGTACCCCTGCGGCCCGAGCGGCCTCGACGAGCTCATCGGTTCCCCCGAGCACCCGCGGGTCGTAGAGGTGACAGTGATTGTCGGTGAACCGGAGAACGGGGGATTCGGTGCTCATGCCTGTCGGCGCGGGAACAACGGGTCACCCTTCACCACGTTGAGACCGCCCGGGTAGCCACCCCACGTTGCCGAGTGCGGCAGGCGCTCGTTAGCCACCGCTCCGCCGAGGCCGATGCGCTCCCACACGGTCTGCGAGGTCTCGGGAACTGCCGGTGACGCAAGCACGGCAACGATGCGCAATGCCTCGAGCGCGTCGCCCATCACCCGGTCGACCTCGGGCCCGGGTTCGGCCTTCCACGGCTCGTTCGCCTCGAGGTATGCGTTCGTGGCGCGGATGAGGTGCCAGGTGGACTCCAGCGCACGGCTCGGCTGGACCTGGTCCCACGCCAACGCCGTCCCGGCGTACGCGGCTGCGGCCGCCTCGGCGAGCGGCGAGTTCGGTGCGGGCGCCGGGCCGATGCCGTCACATTTCTTGGCAACGACGGTCGCAACCCGGGACAGCAGGTTGCCGAGGTTGTTCGCGAGGTCCGAGTTGTACCTCGAGATCAGGCCTTCGTACGTGAAGTCGCCGTCCTGGCCGTAGGGCGTGTCCGACAGCAGGTAGTACCGGAAGCCGTCGAGTCCGATGTCGTCGATGAGGTCGAGCGGGTTCACCACGTTTCCGGTGGTCTTGCTCATCTTCTCGCCGCCGACGAGCAGCCATCCGCCCACGGCCCAGCCCTTGGGCGGCTCGAGCCCCGCCGACATCAGCATCGCCGGCCAGTACACGCAGTGGAAGCGGATGATGTCCTTGCCGATCATGTGATAGTTGACCGGCCACCAGTCCTCGAAGCGCTGCTGGTCCTGTCCGTAGCCCACCGCCGACAAGTAGTTGGTGAGAGCATCGAACCAGACGTACGTGACGTGCTTGGGGTCCCACGGAATCGGGATGCCCCAGTCGAGAGAGGTGCGCGAGATCGAGAAGTCCCGCAGACCGCCCTTGATGAAACCGAGCACCTCGTTGCCGCGGAAGTCGGGCACGATCGCACCGGGGTGTGCTGCGTACCAGTCCAGGAGGCGCTGTTCGAAGGCCGACAGGCGGAAGAAGTAGTTCTCCTCCTCGAAGTGCTGGACCGGCCGCTTGTGGATCGGGCAGTCCGTGCCGTTCGTCAGGTCGTCCTCGACGTAGTACTCCTCGCAGCCGACGCAGTACAGCCCCGAGTACTTGCCGAGGTAAATGTCGCCGGCGTCATAGCAGGCCTTGAGCAAGGTCTCGACGGCCCGGTAGTGCCGGGCCTCGGTGGTGCGGATGAAGTCGTCGTTCGCGATATCGAGGCGCTCCCACGCGGCCTCGAAGAGCGGCGCAATGCTGTCGGCGAACTCCTTCGGGGTCTTGCCAGCGGCGTCCGCTGCTTGCTGGATCTTCAGCCCGTGCTCGTCGGTGCCGGTGAGGAAGTGCACGTCGTCGCCGAGCAGTCGGTGCCAGCGCGTGAGCGCGTCCCCCACGATCGTCGTGTAGGCATGCCCCAAGTGGGGCTGTGCGTTCACGTAATAGATGGGAGTAGTGACATAGAACCGACCCACGCAGGCGAGGGTAGGGCCTCGAGGGGGCTTCGGGACCGACAAATTGCCGATCGGTACCCGAGAGTTGCCAAAGTGGTCGTATGAAGGCGTACGAGTTCGATGAAGCGGTCTGTGTCACCCCGGATGATTCGGGCTGGTCAGCGACCGTTCCCGATGGCTGGGACATCAACGGAAACGCGAACGGCGGCTATGTCATGGCCCTCGGCGCCAATGCCATGAGGGCGACGGGCGGACGTGCGCATCCGCTTACGGTGACAGCCCACTATCTCGCTCCGGTCACACCTGGGCCCGTGATGATCAGCGCCGACGTGGTGAAGCAGGGACGTCGCTTCACCACGATGACCGGATCGATCCGGCGCGACGGGCGAGAGCTCATTCGGCTGCTCGGTGCCTTCGGCGACCTCGATCCCGTCACCGAGCAGACCTACGTGGACGGTGGCCCGCCGGACGTCCCGCCGATGGACCAGTGCATCCGTCGAACACCGGTCGGTGGTACATCGGTCGTTGGTCTGGCCGATCGGCTCAACATGTGGCTGCACCCAGACGACGCCGAGGCGCTCGACGACCGGCCGTCGGGCACGGGCCGCACGCGTGGATGGTTTGAGTTCCGCGACGGAAGGCCGATCGACACGCTCGGCCTCCTGCTCGCAGCGGACTCGTTCCCCCCTGCGGTCTTCAACATCCCGGACCTCATCCGCGGTTGGGTGCCGACCGTCGAGTTCACGGTGCACGTTCGGGCGATTCCGTCACCCGGTCCGCTCTCGTGCAGTTTCGTGACGCGCTTTGTCACCGGTGGCGTGCTCCACGAGGACGGTGAGCTGTGGGACAGCGCGGGCAATCTCGTCGCGATCTCACGCCAGTACGGCCTGCTCGCGAAATCCTGATCGAGGCATTCTGGGCAAGGGTTTCCCACACATACGGGGTAAATCTCCCGTCAGAACGCGCTTGGGAGGGAGAGGGCGAGGTTGTACACGTCGCGCTTGGGGCGACCGGTCTGCGCGGCCACGTGCGCGGCGGCATCCCGCTTGCTCATGCCGCCGGATACCGCTCGGCGCAGGAGTGCCGACACCTCATCATCGGTCGTCGGCGCCGCAACGGGAGCGCCGTCGAGGACGACGACGAATTCGCCGATCGGTTCGCGCTCGCTGAGGTGGTTGGCGGCCTCCCCGAGCGTGCCGCGCCACACCTCCTCGTGGAGCTTGGTGAGTTCCCGGCAGAGCGCAACACGCCGTTCGGGACCGCAGGCAACAGCAAGGTCGGCGACCGTGCGGGCGACGCGGTGCGGTGCCTCGTAGAGGATCGAGGTGCTCCGCTGTGTCGAAATCTCGCCAACGCGCTCGGCGCGCTCCCGCCCGCTCCGCGGCAGGAAACCCTCGAACACGAAGCGATCTGTGGACATGCCGCTGATCACCAGCGCCATCACGAGCGCGGCCGGTCCCGGCATGGCACTGACGGTGTGTCCTGCCTCGATCGCTGCACGCACGAGTCGCTGCCCCGGGTCGCTGATCCCCGGGGTGCCCGCATCGGTGACGACCGCAACGGTTCCGCCGGCGTTCAGCACCTCGAGCACCTCAACGGTGGCTGCGTGCTCGGTGTGGTCGTCGACCCGTCGCAGGCGCCGGGCCGTCACCCCGGCGTGCTGGAGCAGTCGTCCCGAGCGTCTGGTGTCCTCGCAGCACACGAGGTCCGCGGCGGCAAACGCCTCGACGGCTCGCGGGGTGAGGTCACCGAGGTTGCCGATGGGTGTGGCAACGAGCAGCAGGGTTCCCATGGTCAGTCGCGGACCTCGACGTTGTCACCGATGTGCAGGTCCCAGCGGGTGAAGGAACCGGCCTGCGCCTCGATGACCGTCCGCGACCCGATGACGGGCGCGGCAACCCGGTGCTGCTGCATTCGTGCGATCTTGATGACCGTTCCGTCGCGATCGAGGTACGCAACGTCGAGTGCAAAGCCCATTCCGAGCGTGTGGATCCATGCGCAGCGCTCGAGCACCACAGCACCCTCCACGCCGCTGCGCCCGATCAAGCCTTTCGCCCGGGCACGGTGACCCTCAAGCACCTCGGCCGAGGCGAGCACGCGGGTTCCGCTCACCAGCCATGCCATCCGATCAGCCTCGCACAGTGCGCACGGTCAGGATGATCACGCCTCCGGGAGCCCGAGCAGCGCGTTTTCCACAACCTCGCTGAGCGCCGGATGGATGTAGTACTGGCCGCGCGCCATCTCGTCGACGGTCTGGCCGAACACCATGCCCTGAACGAGTTGTTGGATGAGCATCGACGCGTTCGGGCCGATGATGTGGGCGCCGAGGAGGAGGCGTCCCGAACGGTCGGCGACCACCTTGCAGAAGCCGTTCCGGTCCTCCATTGCCCAGCCGTAGGCGGTATCGCCGTACGGGCGAGTGGAGACGATCACGTCGTGACCCGCCGAGCGTGCCTGTTCCTCGGTGAGGCCGACCGAGGCAACCTGCGGCGAGCCGAACACGGCGTGGGGGACTACCCGGTGATCGGACTCGATGCGCCGCAAGGGATGGGCGAGGTTGTGGGCGACCACACGGGACTCATGGTTCGCCACATGCTTGAGCTGATACGGCGAGCTGATGTCGCCGAGCGCGTACACATTGTGCACCGATGTCTGTTGGTGTGCGTCCACCACCACACGCCCGTCCGTGGTGAGGTTGAACCCGGCAGCCGCGAGGTCGAGCTCGTCGGAGTTCGGTATCCGTCCGGTTGCTACGAGGATCGCATCCGCTTCGATGTCGTCGCTGTGCTCGAGCAGGAGTCGGGTTCCGGAGGCCGACCGCCGCACGCCGAGGACGTTCTCCGATACTCGGACGTCGAAGCGCGAGCGAGCAATCTCGAGGAAGCGGGCGCGTACCTCGTGGTCCTCGGCGCGGAGCAGTTCGGGCCCGCGGTTGATGATGCTCACCGTGCTGCCGAACGCCTCGAACACGTGGGCCATCTCGCACGCGATGAAGCCACCGCCGAGAATCGCGAGCCGCTTGGGCACCTCGTCGATCCGCATGATCGTGTCGGACGTGTGGAAGCCGGACTCGGCGAGGCCGGGGATGGCGGGGATCATCGGCCGCGCTCCGGCGGCGATGACGACGTGCTTGGCCTCGATCACCTCACCGTTCACGCTCACGCTGTGCGTGCCGACGAATCGTCCGGTACCCCTGAACACCGTGACGTTCGGGCACCGGTTGGTGCGGTAGTCCTCGCCCCCGGTAGCAATCGGGTCGATGCGGCCGAACACCCGGTCGCGCACCTCACGCCAGCGCACGGACCCGGGCTCTGCGTGCACACCCAGGCGGTCACCGTGCCTGATCGCCTCGACGAGGTCTGCGACGTAGACGAACATCTTCGTGGGGATGCAGCCCCGATTGAGGCAGGTGCCACCGAAGGCGTCCTTCTCCACGATCGCCACCGACCAGTCGTCGAGTTCGGGTGTGAGGATCGAGTTGCCCGATCCGGTGCCGACGAGGAGCAGGTCGAACTTCTTCTTGGTCACGGCAGCAGGGTAGGCCACTCGGGCGGGGGCGCGACCCGCCTGAACCATCCGGGCGACTGGATAAGTACACCCTCGTCATCCACGTCGAACACCGTGCTGAACCCGAACTGGCCCACTTCGAGGTGCCAGCGGTGCGTGTCGAGACGCGTGAACACGTGGGCTGCCGGAACGACCGAGAGCGTCTCGGTGTCGACCGTTGCGGCCATCAGTTCGGCCCGGCCACCGACTTCGAGGTCGAGCGAGCGGATGGCGATCAGGGTCGCCGACGGGGAGCAACCGAGCGAGACGGGTCCGCAGCCGAGGAGGTCCTGCCGCTCGCCACCGTTCATCTCGCCCCACCGGCCGGTCGAGTCCCTGACCAGCCACAGATCGGGCTCGTCGAGATCCCGGAAGAGCAGGAACTGGCGCAGGTCGAGGTTCTCGCCCAGGCGCAGCACGTAGTGCACGTTCGCGCCGGATACCGAACCCTCCGCCACCCAGCCCCCGTTGTCCCACCGGAGGGCGAACTGCTCGTCGGTCGAGTTGTCCCAGGACTGCCACTGCACGTGCAGTACGGACTCGGTCACCGGTACCGTCCATCTGGTGATTGCACTGGATGATGCACGGGCACTCGTGTTCCGTTCGGTGGGGAGACTCGACGAGGTCACGCTACCCATCGCCGGACTCGACGGATACGTGCTTGCCGAGGACGTGACCGCCGCCGAGGACGTGCCGCCGTTTGCGAACACTGCCGTCGATGGCTACGCCGTCCGGGCTCACGACACGGCGGTTGCGCCATCAGAGTTGGTCGTGGTTGGTGAGCTTGCAGCAGGTGCAGCGCCGACGCACACGGTGCTGCCCGGCACGGCAGTCCGCATCATGACCGGTGCACCGATTCCCCCGGGAGCCGATGCCGTCGTGATGGTGGAGGAGACCGAGCGGCTCGACAACGGCATGCGAGTCCGCATCCGCTCCTCTGCGTCTGCCGGGGACGCCGTGCGGGCGGCCGGCAGCGACGTCGCGAGCGGCGTGCGGGTGTTCGACCGTGGCACGGTGCTCAACGGTCCGTCGCTCGGTGTGCTCGCCAGCATCAACCGCAACGAGGTGTCCGTCGTCCGCCGTGCCCGCGTCGCCGTGCTGTCGACCGGTGACGAACTGGTGACCGACGGCGGGGCACTGGCGCCCGGGCAGATCCGGGAGAGCAACAAGACCATGTTGCTCCCGATGGTGCGGGCGTGCGGTGCCGAGGCGGTGGACCTCGGCGTGGTGGTCGACGATGAACTGCTGCTCGAGGCCGTGCTGAGGGACGCGGCGGACGACTGCGATGCGATCGTGACGAGCGGCGGCGTGAGCATGGGTGACTATGACGTCGTGAAGGCCGTGCTCTCCCGCATCGCAGAGATGTCGTGGATGCAGATCGCCATCAAGCCCGCGAAGCCCTTCGCGTTCGGGCTCCTGACGAACCGCAGCGGACGACGGGTGCCCGTGTTCGGCCTGCCGGGCAACCCGGTGTCGTCGATGGTCAGTTTCGAGGTGCTTGCCCGGCCGGCCATCCGGATGATGATGGGGCACTCCCCGGGAGCGGCCGACCGGCGGCGGATCTGGGCCATCGCCGACGAGGGCCTGCGCCGGGAGCCGGACGGCAAGACGCACCTCACCCGGGTGTTCGGGGCGTTCGGCGCCGACGGCCGCCTGCACGTGCGCACCACCGGGCCGCAGGGCAGCCATCAACTCGCGGCAGCGGCGCAGGCCGACGGGCTCGCGATGCTGCCGGACGGTAGGGGAGTCCTCCCGGGTGGCGACGTCGAGGTCTTCCTGCTCTCCTGACCTGCGCAGCCTCCTAGACTCCGTTCATGGATCTCGTGGACCCCTTCGGACGGACCATTCGGGACCTACGTATCTCGGTCACCGACCGCTGCAACTTCCGCTGCACCTATTGCATGCCGGCTGAGGGGATGCAGTGGCTCCCGCGCAGCGAGGTGCTCACGTTCGAGGAGATCGAGCGACTCGCCCGGATCTTCGTGGAGCGCTACGGCGTCGACGGCATCCGGCTGACGGGTGGCGAGCCCACGGTGAGGGCCCATCTCCCGGTGCTCGTCGAGAAACTGTCCGCACTGCGGGTCCCCGTCGGGTCGCCCTCGCCGTACGCCGGCAGGAAGCCGGACCTTGCGCTCACCACGAACGGCGCAACGTTCCGTCTCGTTGCGCACGACCTGCGGGCTGCGGGCCTCGACCGTGTCAACATCAGCCTCGACACGTTGCGCGCCGATCGCTTCCTGCAGATGACCCGGCGTGACGAGCTCGTGCGGGTACTCGACGGCATCGAGGCCGCGAAGGAAGCCGGCTTCAGCCCGGTGAAGATCAACGCTGTGGTCGAGCGCGGTACCAACGACGACGAGATCGTTGACCTTGCGCGCTTCGGGCGTGAGCGCGGTGTCGAGGTCCGCTTCATCGAGTTCATGCCGCTCGATGCCGAGGGTGGTTGGGACCGCTCCAAGGTGCTCAGCCAGGACGAGATCGTGTCGGCCATCCATGCGCAGTTCCCGCTCGAGCAGGTGCCCGCACGCGGTGCTGCGCCGGCGGACCGCTGGAGGTTCCTCGACGGTGCGGGGATGATCGGTGTCGTGCCCACGGTTACCAAGCCGTTCTGCGGCGACTGCGATCGCGTGCGCCTGACGGCGGACGGCCAGTTCCGCACGTGCCTGTTCGAGACCCGGGAGTTCGACCTTCGGGCACTCCTGCGTGACGGGGCAACCGATGATGCGATTGCTGCGGAGATCGAGCGTGCGGTCGGCACCAAGTGGGCGGGTCACCAGATCAATCAGGTCAACTTCATCCGCCCGAAGCGCTCGATGAGCCAGATCGGCGGCTGAGGCCGCTCCGAGCGGGCTCTCAGGAATCTCACAGGTTCGCTCCGTACCCTCTGATCGATGTTCCCGAAGAAGCAACCCCTCCCGCGTCATGCCCGTGCCGTGCACCGTGCCCGGCTTGCCCGGATTGCTGCCGCAGGAGCACTGGTGGTGTTGCCCGCGTGCGGTTTCAGCGACAAAGAAGTATTCGACCAGGGACCGGCGCAGACGACGGCCGGCGCAGACACGCTCGACTCCCTCGTGGACTCCGTGCCCGTCACCACGCTGCTGAGCGATACCGGCCCCGCCGTTCCCGCGGGCCTGCAGATGGTGGTGAGCCTCACCTACTCCGCGAGCGTCGACGATGCGGGTAGCCCGATTCGCAACCCGTACATCGCCGTGTGGGTCGAGGACTCACGGGGCAATCTGGTGCAGACGATCAGCGCGTGGTACCAGCAGACGTCCAAGGGGTTGCGATACCTCGATCACCTCCGCAGTTGGTACACGCAGTACACCGAGTCCGGCGTGGAGCCGACTACCTCGGGGGCGACGCGCGGGCCCGGCACCTACACCGTCGCCTGGGACGGCACGGGCCCCGACGGCAGGCCCGTTGCGCAGGGCGACTACGTGTTGTTCATCGAGGCGGCGCGCGAGGACGGTCCGTACTCAATCACGAGTACCCCGATCACGCTCGGCACATCCGGCTTCGGGGTCACACTTGCGGCCGATGGCGAACTGAGCGCGCTCACGGCCGAGATCACTGTCTGAGCCCGGAATGGATCGTGTAGACGTGACGAGCACCGACAGCGAGGCAGAAGCAGCGACGCGGACACCGGTTGGCAGGAGGTCTCGCCGTCAGCCGGGCCCCGAGCCGCGATGGAAGCGCGACACCAACAAGTGGGCACGCCTCGCCCACGTCTACACCAGCATGATTGCGCTGCTCGTCGTGCTGTTCTTCGGCATCTCGGGGATCACGCTCAACCACCCGACGTGGACGTTCGGCGACAACGTCAACACGCGCAAGGAGACCGGGACGCTGCCGATCCCGACCCGACGCGATGACGGGAGCGTGGACTTCCTCTCGGTCTCGGAGTACGTGCGGGATGAGTTCGGCGTGAGCGGTCAGGTCTCGTCGTTCGACGTGGTGAACGACGAGGGGTTGATCTCCTACCGGAACGCCGGCTACTCGGCAGACCTGTTCTTTCGGGTGGAGAGCAGGGCATTCGAGCTGAGGATCGAGGAGCAGGGCTGGGTCGGGGTCATGAACGACCTGCACAGGGGCCGGGACACCCGCTCGCAGTGGAAGTGGGTGATCGATGTCGCAGCGGTGTTCCTCGTGGTCATTGCGTTGACCGGGCTCGTGATGCAGTTGTTCCTCCGCAGGCGACGCCGCTCCGCGCTGATCGGTGCCACCGCCGGCGCTGTCGCGCTCGTTGCACTCATCCTCATCACGCTCAACTGAGCCGGGCGATGGGCCTCAGGCCTTGAGGTCGGCCCACGCCGGGTTGCCCCAGTGCCTGCCGGTGGGATCGATGACAAGACACGCGAGCCCGAGGGCAGTGCAGTGATCGGTCGCCTGTTCGGGCGACAGGAGGCCAGCGATGGTGGCAACGACATCGGCGGTTGCCGCATCCGATGCAACGACGCTGATGGACGCGATCGTGTCGACTGGTGCTGCCGTACGCGGGTCGATGACGTGCGGGTACCAACGACCGTCGATGCGGAAGCCGCGTCGTGCGAGCCCACTCGTTGCCAGGCCACCGTTGGCGATACGGACTCGGGCTACCGGTGGCTCGTTGTCGTAGGGGCGGAGCGGATTCTCGATCCCTACCTCGATGGGCGACGCCCCGCGGTGGCAGAGATCACCGCCCGCGTTCACGACGATGTCCTCGTCCGGCGCGCTCATCGAGGCGGCTGCAAGCGCGCGATCGGCGATCCATCCCTTCACGAACGCGTTGAGGTTGATGCCCGACGGATTCCCCACGATGAACGGCACCCCGTCCTCCACGCGGTACTGCGGATCCCGCACGGCGGCGGCCGCGACCGCCATCTCCTCCTGTGAGGGCGGCACCCCGCGGACCTCAGCGAGCCTCCAGAGCGCCGTCAGGGTTCCCGACGAAGTGTTGAACACCCCGCCGGAGCGCTCCTGCCAGCCGAGGGCGAGCGCGAGCGCCGATCGGAGGTCCTCGCTCGGCACGGGTACCTCGCCCCGCTTCCATCGCTCGAGCTCGCTGTCGGCCCGGTAGATGCTGAAGACCTGTTCGAGGCGGAGCATCTCCTCGACCGCCACCCGGTCGATCCGTCCGGCGGTCCGGCGGCTGGCGCGGGAACCGACGCGGATCTCCACGGTGGTGCCGAGGAGGGGGTGATGACGGAATCGGTGCTGCCGGTCCCCCCAGGTGCTTGGGGCCGGTCTGCGCAGCATCGTCACAGTCTGACGCCCCAGCCTCCGGTGGCCGTTACGGGCGGATCGCGCTGGGGTAGGGGCCCTCGAGCGCGAGGTGCATCGCATCAGCGAACGCTGTGACCGCACGACGGTCGAGCACGAGGCTGGTCATGGTGTCGTGCGGACTGATCACGAGAAACTGGCCGCTCGACTGCCCCATCGGGATGGCCGCCCCGCCGGGTGGGAGCACGAAGCGCGCATCGCTGGGGGTATCCGTCCAGGGCATCCGGGCGATGATCGGGAGGTCGACGGCGCGTGCTGACACCACGCAGGCATTCACGAGGGCGAGTTCGGGTGACGTAGCCGCCAACGCCATCTGCCAGAGCTGGTGAGCCGGTCGGCTCGTTCCAACCACCGCCACAACCCGGTTGTGCGCCTCCGCTGCGGCCAGATGGCTGCCGCGGCGGGTCGCTGCGCGGACCCGGTGGCCCGTGACGCCGCTGACGCCGACACCGAGCGCGGCGAGAAGCAGGACGGCGAGCAGGTCGGCGGTCGAGTTGATCCGGAATGTCCGTATCGGCTCGGTATGGAACCAGTTCAGCGAAAGCGCAGCGACCACAGAGGTAGCGGCGCCGCTCGCCCAGTTCACGAGCGCGGCGGCAACCGTGACAACGGCGAGCAGCAGAGCGACGTTCGCGAGCGCCAGTACGTCGCCCCTCTGCTCGCCGACGGAGGACGTTGCCCACGCGATCAACAGTGATGCGACCGGTCCGAGTGCGCTGGCCGACCTTGCGAGCTGTCGACGCCGTCGGCTCGTCATCGGTGCGCCTTCACTGCTGCGACGGGGACAAGAGTACGTACGACGGGTTGAGGAACATGGGTCCGTCGGGAGTCTCGACTGCAACCCCCTCGATCACGATCTGCCTCCCGAGCCCAATTCCCCCGATTGCGCGCCGTCCGCTCCAGACAGCCGTGACGCGTCCGGATCCATCGTCGATCGTGACCACGAGTGACGGAAGGCCCCGTGCAGGTCGCTGGCGAATCGTCATGACCTGCCCCCTCACCTTTGCGCCTTCCCTGAACGGCAGCAGCGAAATCGGCGTCGTGTCGTCTGCTGGGGAGGCGACGTCCTTGTTGCCCCTGCGCCGGAACAGCCCGCTCACGGCTCAGACTCCGTCAGCGCCAGGACGGGCGCCCACCAAGATGTCGCGGACGGCATCCTCTGCGTCGCCAGTGACCAGCACGAGCACCTCGTCACGCGTGCGGAGGGAAGTGTCCCCACGGGGAACCACGACGTGCCCGTCCCGGATGAGCGCGACAATCGTGGACTCGCGGGGAAGACCGAGTGCCGCGATCTGGCGTCCGGCAGCGGGGGAGTCCTCGGCAAGCGTCACCTCTGCGATTCGGGCTTTGCCCTGCTCAAGCGACAGGAGGCGGACGAACGAACCCACGTTTACCGCCTCCTCGACGAGTGCCGTGAGGAGGTGTGGCGTGGAGACCGAGACATCGACTCCCCACATGTCGTTGAACATCCATTCGTTGTTCGGGTTGTTGACTCGTGCCACGACACGCGGCACACCGAACTCCTGCTTTGCCAGCAGCGAGATGACGAGGTTGTCCTCGTCATCTCCCGTCACGGCAGCTACAACGTCCGCATTCGCGGCATTGGCGAGTGTCAGCGTGTCCAGTTCACACGCGTCACCGAGGGTGACCACCACACCTCTGCTGCCCACCGCCTTTCTCACGACACCGGGGTCGTTATCGATCAAGGTGATCTCGTGACCGGCCTCGAGCAGTTGATTGGCCATGTAGCGACCGACACTTCCTGCGCCCGCAATGATGATTCTCATCGATGTCCTCCGGGGGGAGTGGGTGTTCCGTGGTCGAACGCCTCGAGCGCTTCCACCGGTGCAACGAGATGAACCGTGTCCGCCTCCTGCAGCAGGAGCGAGGAGGGCGGCAGCTGCGCACGGCCATTGCGCGTGAGGAGCACGAGCCGCACGCCCATCCCCTCAAGCTCGGAAACCTGGGTGCCCGCCAGCGTGCTGCCGATCCGGCGCTCGGCCACCACGTGCGTGGAGGTGGGATCCGTCCACTCCACCTCCCGAGCAGTCGGCTCGACAAGACGCAGAATGCGACCGGTCGTCCAGGTGACGGTTGCAACCGTGTCGATTCCGAGGCGTTCGTAGATTGCGGCTCGACGGGGATCGTAGATCCGGGCGACGACACGCTGCACCCCGAACATCTCCCGAGCCACTCGTGCAATCAGGATGTTCGAGTTGTCGCCGCTCGTGACCGCCATCACGGCGCTGTCGGGAGTGATGTTGGCCTCGGCGAGGACGTCGCGGTCGAATCCCACCCCGATCATCGTCCGGCCGGGGAATCCGTCACCCAGACGGCGGAACGCGTCAGCCTTGCGGTCGATGACCACGACGTCGTTGCCGACGGCACTTAGTTCCCGGGCGAGGGTGGAGCCCACCCTGCCGCATCCGACGATGATTGCGTGCATCGGTTTCA
>CAFAAJ010000014.1_pt1 | contig 22402 bp, 17 predicted proteins | sample 7267551 | NCBI WGS metagenome assembly CAFAAJ01 (sample SAMEA6813983, study PRJEB35770) | uncultured Acidimicrobiales bacterium | biome: Freshwater; feature: Freshwater reservoir; material: water | place: Czech Republic | collected 2017-08-18 | depth 30m m
GAGTACCTCGATGCGATGCACGCGCTCTGGACCCAGCCCGCGCCAATCTCGTTCAGCGGGCCCCGTGTGCAGTTCTCCGGGGTGGACGCGAACCCGCGGCCCCTCCAGCACGGTGGGCCCCAGATTGTGGTGGGCGGTCACGCTGCCCCTGCCTTCCGTCGGGCAGTGGCGCGAGGCCACCAGTGGTACGGCTTCTACCGGTCGCCGGAGCAGGTGGGCCAAGACATCGCCGCGCTGAGCACCGCTGCCGGACAGGTTGAGCGCCCTGCCCATCTCGGGCGCCTAGGGATCACCGTCACTCCGTCCGGCCCGCTCACGGCCGAGATGGTGGACGCGTACGCCGCTGTGGGCGTTGACCGTATCGTCACGATGCCCGGCGGAAAGTCCCTCCAGGCGACGATTGACCGCATGACCACTGAGGCCGCCCTTGTCTAGGGCGGTCCTGGGGACAACTGCGGCCTCCCTCTAGCCGTCGATCATGCGAATCGCCGTTGTGGGTGCAGGAATTGGCGGCTCCGCGCTGGCGCTGTCACTCCATGCTGCGGGCTTTAGGGACATCGACCTCTACGAGGCTGCCAGCGAGGTTCGCGAACTCGGTGTCGGGATCAATGTGCTGCCGCACGCCGCGCGCGAACTCACCGAGCTTGGTCTCGCGCGAGAGCTTGACAGTGTGGCCGTGCGGACTGCCGAGCTGAGCTATCACAACCGTTTCGGCCAGCAACTGTGGATCGAACCACGCGGCATCGAGGCCGGATACCGGTGGCCCCAGTGGTCGATCCATCGCGGACACCTGCTGGGTGTTCTCCTCGGCGCAGTGAGGCAGCGCATCGGTGACCACCGAATCCACCTCGGGCACCGCGTCGATCCGCACGACCTCACGATGGTCGATGCAGACGTGATCGTTGGGTGCGACGGGGTGCACTCGGCACTGCGTCAACTGGTCGTTCCGGGAGAGGGCGCCCCCCTGTGGAACGGCGTCACGATGTGGCGGGGTGTAACCGTGACCGACCCGTTCCTTGGCGGGCGACGAATGGTGATGGCTGGACGCCTCAGCCGCCGGGTGATCGTCTACCCACTTCGTGATGTCGGCGACGGACGCCAGTTGGTCAACTGGGTGGTGGCGGTGCGAACGGGCGACGGTCGGCCGATGCCCAAGCAGGACTGGACCGCTGAAACGGACCCGGCCGAGGCTCTTGCGGAGACGGAGGGGATCGAACTCGACTTCCTCGACCTCCGGCGCCTCATCGGTGGGTGCGAGTCGGTGCTCAAATATCCAATGGCCGATCGGGAACCGATTCCGTCGTGGCGGGCGGGCCGGGTCACGCTCCTCGGCGATGCGGCGCACCCCATGCAACCCAACGGATCGAACGGCGCTGCGCAGGCAATCCTGGACGCGCGCGTGCTGGCGCGCGAGCTGGTGAAACACGCAGGCTCGGCAACGCCCCTCGCAGCGCTCGACACCTACGAGGCCGAGCGAATCCCTGCGACGACGGCGGTGGTGCTGAGCAACAGGGCGGCCGGACCGGAGCGAATCCTCGATCTGGCCGCTGACCGCAGCCCCGACCGGTTCGAGCGTCTCGAGGACGTGGTGTCCGCCGCCGAAGTAGGAGCGATCGTTGAGGAATACCAGCGCACGGCGGGATTTGATCCAGACGTGCTCAACAACCGCGCCTCGCTCCACGCGCGACTTGAGGGCTGAGACCTTCAGCACACAGCCGAGTGCGAACCGCGCTCGCCCGTTCCTCCTTCACGGCCAAGCCCCGTGCGTCACCCACCGAACTAGCCTGCGATCGTGGGCGAACTGGGCGCGACGACGTGGACGACAGTGGGATCGCAGCGTCGCGTGTTCGTCGTGGTGCCGATCGGGTCGCTCGAGCAACACGGTCTGCACCTTCCACTCGGTACGGACACCACGATCGCAGTTGCGCTCGCACGTGCTCTCGGTGAGCGCCGCTCCGAGGTGCTCGTTGCGCCCCCCATCGCCATCGGCGCGAGCGGGGAGCACGCCGGATTCCCGGGAACGCTGTCGATCGGCAGCGATGTGCTCGCGGGTGTTGTTGTCGAACTGGTTCGCTCCGCCGACTGGGCCACCGGAGTCGTGCTCGTGAACGGTCACGGGGGGAACAGCGCCGCGTTGTCCGGGGCGATCGACACGCTGCGCTACGAGCAACGCAACGTGCTGCCGTGGTGGCCGACCCCGCCGCGTGACCCGCGCAGCGACGCTCACGCCGGTTGGCTGGAGACGTCCGTGATGATGCACCTCGAGCCGGGTGCTGTTCGGACCGACCTGGCGGAGCCCGGCGATACCCGGCCCCTCGCGTCCATCTTCGATGACCTCCGACAGCGCGGCGTACGGGGCGTTTCTCACAACGGGGTGCTGGGCGATCCCACCGGAGCGAACGCCGAAGACGGCGCAGCCGTGTTCGCCGCCTGGGTGGCCGACCTCACGGCGCGCTTCGACGCGTGGGCCACATGAGCCGCTTCGAGCTCGACCCGTCGGCACGGCTCAATTCGGACCGCCGTGTGCTGATCGGCGGGTCGCCCGTCTCGCTGTTCCGTCTGAGCGCCCGCGGCTCTGCGATCATCGACCGGATTAGATCCGGCGAATCGCTCGCGCCCGGACATGCTGCGCTCACCGATCGGCTCGTCGCCGCGGGGGTGCTCCACCCGGTCTACGAGCCCGGACACGGACCGACCGCGTCGGACGTCACGCTCGTGATTCCGGCGTACGGGGCCGACGCCAGACGGGTGCAGGGCCTGGCCCAGCGCACCGGGGCGGCACGCACCATCGTGGTGGACGATGCCTCCCCCGTTCGCTTCCCGGAGGTGCCCGGCATCGAGGTGTTGCGACTCGGCACGAACCGCGGGCCGGGCGCCGCTCGCCAGGCCGGCCTCGAGATGGTCACCACACCGTTCATCGCGTTTCTGGATGCCGACACCGAGGTGGACGGGGGCTGGCTCGACGCGCTACTGCCGTGCTTCGCTGCGGAGTCCGTCGCCCTCGCCGCTCCCCGCGTTCGTCCCCGTCCGACGGAGCCCGGGGCACCAGCGATTGCGGTGTTGCTCGCCCGGTTCGAGGCGCTACGAGGGCCGCTCGATCTCGGGCCGGTCCGCGGGCGGATACGGGCGGCGACGCGAATCTCGTACGTTCCCGCTGCGGCGCTCGTGTGTCGAACGGCCGCGCTCCGGGAATGTGATGGTTTCGATCCCGGCATGCGGCTCGGCGAGGATGTGGACCTGGTGTGGCGGCTCGATGATGCCGGGTGGATGTGTCGGTACGAGTCGGCGACCGAGGTGCGCCACGACGTCCGGCCCACGCTCGGGGCGTGGCTCCGCCAGCGGTCGGGCTACGGATCCTCGGCGACCGACCTCGCCCTCCGGCACCCCGGTTCGGTGTCGCCGGTGCAGGTGTCGGTCTGGAGCGCGGTGTCGTGGGTCCTCCCCGCGATCGGGCTCCCGGCACTCGGCGCGGTCGTTGCAGCAGGCTCGACTGCAGCGCTCGCGCAAAAACTGCCCGCGATTCCGGACAGAGCGGCGCAGGCGGTCAGGCTTGCCGGCCTCGGACACCTGCACGCAGGGCGCATCCTGGCCACCGCCCTCATGCGTTCGTGGTGGCCAGTCGCGCTCGCGGGCGCGCTCATCTCGCGCCGGATGCGCAAGGTGCTGCTCGTCTCAGTCGCCGTACCGACCCTCCTCGAGTGGTGGAAGGTACGTCGATCGCTCGATCCCGTCCGGTTTGCAGCGCTGCGGCTGCTCGACGACGGCGCCTACGGGTTTGGACTCTGGCGAGGTGCATGGCGTCGGCGCTCAGCGGCCGCTCTGATGCCGGATCTGACGAACTGGCCCGGTCGGGCGGCACGTCAAGGTTCGAACGGGACGGGGAATGCCACACCGGTGGGGGGCGCTCAGCAGTAGCGTCCCGACCGATGGGTTTGACGCTGTATGTCGACACGGCCGCGTGGCGGGCCACGATCGACAGGGTTCGGCGGGATTTCCCCGACCTCATCCCGGTGGTCAAGGGGAACGGCTACGGCTTCGGGCGAGCCTTTCTTGCTGAGCAAGCCGCAGCGTTTGGCGCCACCGAGGTGGCAGTTGGCACCGTGTTCGAACTGGGGGCCATCGCCCATCTGCCGCTCCGGGCAACGGTGCTCACCCCCAGTCTGGATCTGGACAAGGTGCAGGTTCCTGAATCCGCAACGCTGACCGTCGGCTCCTTCGCGCAACTCGAGCATCTGGTGAGATACCGGCCTCGCGGCCCGGTGGTGCTGAAAACGATGACCACCGTCCGACGCCATGGTTTCGACGTGGGTGACATCGCTGCGGCTCTCGACGCACTGCAGTCAGCGGGGGGCGTGCTCCACAGTGTGGCGCTGCACCCCCCGCTGGCGGGTTCCGACGACGAACGCAGAGCCGAGGTCGAGATGCTGATCGATCAGCTTCCGGATGAGACGGCCGTCACACTGAGCCACCTCGGCTCGGAGCACTACGCCAGGGTTCGCGAGCGGTACCCAAAGCGCAGGTTCGCGATTCGTCTGGGCAGTGTGCTGTGGCACGGGGACAAGTCGACGTTGGTGCTGCGGGCAACCGTGATCGATGTTCACGAGGTGCGCGGCGGTGAGCGTGTTGGCTATCGCGGCGTTGCGGTGCCGAGCGACGGGTCCATCGTGATCCTCGACGCCGGCACGTCGCATGGCGTTCATCCGCTCGCGAATGGTGACAGCCCGTTCCACTCCTCCCGGCGGCGATTGGCACTGGTTGAGGCGCCACACATGCATGTCTCCCTGGCCTTCGTTCCGGCAGGGGAACCGGTGCCTGCAATTGGTGACGAAGTGGATGTGCAGCGGCCGCTGATCTCGACCGCCGTAGACCGGATTGCCTGGCTCTGACACCCAGAGAGACCGACTATCCACCATCAGTGGGATAGTTCCGAGTAAATTCTTGGTTACGGGGTGCACGGGCGGAGAACCTGGCCGATCGCCTTGACACATCACGGTCCGTGGCATAGGCGCCTTGCATACTCACTTTGAGTGCAGGATTCGCCGAAAAACGGCCCCCAGAGCGGAATACGTCCAGCAAGCGGCCGGAAATTTCTGACCCAGGCATCAGCTCGAACTGATGTCGTTCGGTGTCGGTATTCCCTTTTTCTGGTACTTCCGTTACCCTTCGCTACGCCAAGTGCGGTACTCATCTCCCTTAGTGGGATTCCACCCGGATTCCGGGAGCAATCACACGCAGGGCACTTGAGTCAACACAAAGCGCGAACGCTACTCATGCGAAAGGCCAACACCATGAAGAACAAGATCCTCGCCAACATCTACCGCTTCGCCGGAGCTTCCACCATGGCGCTCGGCATCGTCGCAGCCCTCAGGCCCCGCAGCGGCCGTCTCTGGTGAACCACGAGTCACCGCTCACCTAGCAACTGCCCAGAGAGGCAAATCCATCAATATCGATACCACCCCGCAGAGTGCGCAAGGGTTCCGCCAGCCGTTTGAGCTGTTTGCGTTGAGCCTTTCGCTTGCTGGCACCGCGGCCTGGCTGGTCGTTCCCTTCTATGTTCGCCCGATCTCGTCCCAGCCTTGGCCGACGGTAGCGATAATCGGCTTGGCCGTTGTGGCGATGTTCATCAAGGTCGACGTCGTCTCAGCGGGCCGCCACATGACTTCGTTCGTGATGACTGATGCAGCCCTCGTGTTAGCGGTGCTTCTCGCAAAACCCGAAGCAATCCCCCTGGCAATTCTTGCGACGATTGCCTTTGCAGTAGTTCAAAACCGCCCGTCCATGTCCAAAGTATTCTTCAATCTGGGGCAAGAGTGGCTCGGTTCTGCACTTGCCCTACTGCTGTTCACCGCGATCCGAGATGACCGGCTCGTGTCGGTTAGGACGGGCTTCGCTGCACTCGCTGCTGGCGCACTCGTTGGAATCGTCAGCGCCGCCGCAATCGCTATTGGTTCACGCCTGACGGGCAGCGGTTCGAATCAGGCCTCCAACCAATCGCTCTTGATAGTGGTAGCGGGTTCCTTCGGAAATGCCGCGATCGCACTCCAGCTCGTCTACCTAGCCCGCGTCTCGCTCGCGCTCGCAGTTGTTCCGCTGATGCCGCTTGCGCTCATTTATCTTGCCATGCGGGGAATTAAGGACCAGCAACACAGCAGTGACCGAGCTGAGCTTCTCTACAAGGCAACGAGCAACCTCCACGAACAAGCCAATCTTGACGATGGACTTCTAGGCGCGCTCGAACAGGTCCGCCTTGCAATGCGTGCTCACACCGCTCGAGCAGTGCTCCTCACCCCCCAGGGTTCGGTCACCTGCATCGCAGGCGACTCTCCAGCGGCTTCCCTCGAAATGAAAGAGGCATCGCCCGCAATCGACAGCGCTGCACGCCGGCTAGCTAGCGAGCTACCCGGGGCCGTTCTGGTCCGATCAGCGTCGCCGATGGCAGCCGACGGAGCCTTTTCCGCTTTCGCAACCGAGGACGCCGTCTTTGCGCCGATCCGTAGGTCGGGTGAAGCAGCGGGGCTCGTGGTCATCACCGCCGCCATCGGCGGTCTCTGCGAGCTTTACCAAAGCGACGTAGATCTGGTTGAAGTGCTGGCCAAGCAGACTGGTTTGGCGCTCGAACGAGGCGCACTCGAACAATCCCTAAGCCAACTCATCGAGCTTGAGCAACGACTCACACGTCAGGCTTACTACGACGCAGTTACGGGGCTAGCGAACCGGAACTTCCTGAACGAGGAACTTGAGCGGCTGCTCAAGGAGGAGCAGCGTGCCGCAATCCTCCTTGTCGACCTCGATGATTTCAAGACGGTCAACGACAGTCTGGGTCACGTTGCGGGCGACGAACTTCTGTCGATTATCGCGGACCGCCTATGCGAGTGCGTTGGAGCACTCGGGCTCGTAACGAGAGTCGGAGGAGATGAGTTTGCGATTTTGCTCACGAGGATTCCTGACCTTGATCTCGCTATCCGCGTTGCCTCTCGAATCATCGAGCAAGTCCCAGCACTTGCATCCATTAGTGGCCGGGAAGTCGGGGTTGGGGCCTCCATCGGGATTCGCCTGACGGAGGGAACGCCCGATTCTCCGATTGACGTACTTCGGGATGCGGATTTGGCTCTCTACAACGCCAAGGCACAGGGCAAGGGAAGATTCGCCTGCTACGTCCCGTCGATGCACCTCGAAGTCCAAGAGCGCCTAGTCCTTACCGCGGCTCTCACCAACGCTGTCGAGCGGGATGAATTCACTCTCGTATTTCAGCCGATCTATGAATTGGTCACGGGAAGGCTTTCCGCGGTCGAGGCACTCGTTCGTTGGCGACATCCGGAGCGGGGGGAACTACTGCCCGGGTCGTTTCTGTCGCTGACCGAGCAGACCGGGCTAATCGTCAGTCTCGGCAAGCACGTTCTGCGGCAGACACTGGCGGCGGTTCGGACATGGTCGGCGATGCTAGGTGACTCCCCGTTCTACGCCGCTGTGAACGTCTCCGGTCGACAACTGCAGGAGCCAGGCTTTGCCGACATGGTGCTTGAGGAGGTTCGCGAGTCTGGTCTCCCTCCGTCAAGACTGCTGCTTGAGATCACTGAATCAGTGTTCATCGAGGACACTGAAGAGATCCGTATCGCGCTCGAAAGACTCGCTGGGTCAGGCATCCGACTGGGTCTCGACGACTTCGGAACTGGCTACTCCTCCTTGAGCCAGCTTCACCGCTTTCCACTGAGCCAACTAAAGATCGATCGCTCCTTCGTTAGCCGCCTGGATCGAAATTCGGATGACCGGACGCTCGTAAGCGCAATCATTCAGCTTGCCGAAGCCATGCGGCTTGACGTCGTCGCAGAGGGAATCGAGACCGACAGCCAACTGGAGATGCTCACAGGACTTGGATGCCGGAGAGGGCAAGGCTGGTTGCTTGGGAGACCTCAGCCCGCTGACTCGTTGGCAGCCCTACTAGTTGCGCAGACCAAGCAACCACGCCTTTCAGCGGTTTGATTCCGACGGTGTCGGCGATCTCCCTAGCCGCCACGAGAACTGCAGCCATTCGCCAAGTGCGCGAGCCCCCTTGATTGCGTCCACATCAGTCGCAGTAGCGCGCCCGAGCCCGTCGTCACTTGTCATTTTGGCGTAGATGGATCCAACCAGATCTTCGTCAGCCGGCCAGACCCCAATGTTGAGGTTCACCGCCCGGACGACTTCAATGAGCGAGGCGACCCGTGCAGCGATCTGGGTGTCGCCAAGTTGCTCAGCAAACACCGCAAGGGGCAATGCAAGGCGGAGAACCGATGATGGGCTGAGATCGTCTCCGCTCTCAAACGAGAGCGCAGCTGCCACCGCCCTGATGCCATCCTCAGCCCTGCCCAGAGCAAGGTTCGCAAGCGCCAGTTCCGTGTATGCCGACACAACTGAACCTCCCGTATCGGCAATTGCAGCCCTTTCGACTGCTAGCAGGGCCCACTGATGCGCAGACTCTGGATTTTGCTGGAGACGAGCGATCCAAGCCAAGTCGGCCAGAGTCTTCGCCTCAAACTCGATTAAGCCAGCCTCGGATGCTTCCTTGACTAACGATTCGGCCGTGATACTCGCATCGTCCAACTCACGCAGGGAGCCGGAAAGCCAGCAAGCTGCGTGGAGCGCGCGACACCGAACTTCCGAACTTGCCGAGGATTGCGCCAGAAGCACCGCTTCGTGGACCATGGGCCGAGCAGTCTCGAAGTTTCGCTGGTGAACACAGTTCTCCACCAGCGAGCTGAGAGCATGGACGACGCCGTCATCATTGGTTGCATCACGAAATTGGGCGAGAGCAGAGTAAAGCAGATTATTCGATGCATTGACCCTGTCCTTTCGACCATGGATTCGGCCCAGGTAGAGCTCGCTCCATGCGCGTATACCTGCGCCCTGGTGCGGGTGCTCAAGGCACTGTTCGCACCAGCGACCCAGTTCTTCGGCCCGACCGCGAGCCATCCACCACACGTAGAGACTGTTCGTAAGCTCCGCTGCGTCGTCGCTTGATGCGTTTTCCAATGCCCACAGAACTGCGGCGCGCACGTTGTCCACCTCAAGTTCCAGGTGGTCGAACTGTTTCGCGCCTGCGCCAACCCGCCCTCCAGCGGCCTCCACCCCACGGTGCACCCAACGAATGAGCCGATGGTGCGCATCCGCGGTCTCGCCCAGTCCGCCAAGCACTTCCCCCGCAAACTCGCGAACCGTCGCAAGCAGCCGAAAGCGGGGCACTACCTTGCCCGGAAGACGGGTCAACATGCTGTGACGATCGAGTTCCTCGAACGCGTCCAGCAGGCGAGTTGGCCCCAGGGCGTCGCCCCAGATCTGCTCCACGTGGGCAAGTGAGAAGCCCCCGGAGAAGACCGAGAGGCGGGCCAGCAGGGTCTGTGCATCAGCCGAGAGCAACCCGAAACTCCACCCGATCACGTCCCGCAGACTTCGATGGCGTTGCTCGCCTGCCCGATACGGGGCTGCGACGACATCCAGCCTCGACACCAGCCGCTTCCGCAGTTCCTCGAGGCCCAGCGTTCCCGAGCGCGCGGCTGCCAGTTCGATCGCCAAGGGCAAGCCGTCAACCCCCTCACAGATCTCGCCAATCACTGAAACGTCGCTGTCGTCGAACAGCAGTCCCGACTGGAAGCGTTCGGCCCGTTCGATGAACAGTTCCACCGCCGGCACCTCCCGCAACGACTCGCCTTCGGCAGCCCTGCAGACGAGAGGGGCGACCGGCACCTGTCGTTCGCCGTTCAGGCCGAGCGGCACTCGACTCGTCACCAGAACGCGCAGCTGTCTGCTGTGCTGCAACACCTCACTCACAACGTCGCGCACACTCCCGTGAACATGCTCCGCCCCGTCGACAACAAGCAGCAGCGGGCTCGTGCCCAGCATCCGTGCGATTTCGGCAACCGGTCGTTCGCGCCACGACTCCGGTACGCCGAAAGCGGCGTTCACGGCCAGTGCCACCACCGAGGAATCTGCCACCTCGGGAATCGCCACGTACGCAACCGGCATCCACCCTTCCTCCTGGACCCGGTTCGCGACCTCCAGCGCAAGGCGACTCTTGCCTACGCCGCCCGGTCCGGTAAGGGTCACCAACCGATCGACCCCGCGTGAGGCGAGGGACACGAGTTCCACAACCTCTGCCTCGCGACCCACCAGCGAGGTAATCGGTTCGGGTGGCGCTGCGTGCGCAAACGGTGACACCCGGCTCTCCAGATCCGGATCCTGCTGCAACACGCGCTGCTCCATGGCTCGCAGTTGCGGCCCCGCCTCGATCCCTATATCCACCAGGGCGGTGCGAGCCTGATCGAAGGAACGCAGCGCATCCACCTGTCGACCGGACCGGTACAGGGCATGCATCAACTGGGCACGGAAGCGTTCCTCGTACGGGTGCTGTGCCACCAGTCCCTCGAGCGGGCCCACCAAGTCGCTCCCCCGCCCCGCCCCGAGCAACGCATCCGTTCGGTCCGCCAGCGCCTGAACACGGCCCGGCTCCAGCGAGGCGGTCTCCCACTGATGAAACGGCATGCCCACGAAGTCCTGCAGGGCGTCACCCCGCCACAACGCCTGCGCCTCGTCAAATCTCCCGGCAGCAACCGCGAAGCGCTCCTCGGCGAGCGCCGTGCGAGCCAGTTCGAGAAGGACGTAGTAGCGATGGATGTCGAGCCCGCCGGGGTCCATCTCGAGGCGATAGCCGGAACCCTGACGCTCGATCCGGTCCGAGCAATCGGCCTCCCCGAGCACCCGCCGCCAATGAGCGACGTACACCTGCAGCGAACTGCGGACCGCACTCGGCGTTGCGTCACCCCAGATTCCATCGATCAGTCTCGACTCGGGAACGGTGTCCCCAGCCCGTAGCGCCAACATGGCGAACACCGCGCGCTGCTTGGCCCCGCCAGCAGGCAGTGAGGCGTCACCCACCGTCGTCTGGAAGCCTCCCAGCAGCGAGACGCGCAAAGTCCCCATAGGACGCGGAGAATAGCCACTTGTCATGCGGGCAGCATTCGCCACGCCGCCTAAGAAACGCTGAAGGCCCTAGCCCGCAAGATCGGGCAGGCGCCCGAGCGCCCGCCACGCCACGGCACCGGCACCCACCAGCGGCGCCTCGCTACCGAGCCCAGCCGGGATGATCGTCGGCTTCATCGTTACGCTCCCCAGCCGGCAGTTGCTCTCCAGCTCCGCCTGCGCAGCGTCGAAGAAGGGCCGGCCGAACCCGAGCGCCACCGAGCCGGCGACGACGGCAAGATCCACCTCAAGCAGGTTCATGACCGAAGCAACACCTCGCCCCACGAGCCGACCCGTTCGTTCGATGACGGCCGGGGTGGCGTCCACGGGTGACAACCCGGTGATCTCCTGGATCGCCCAGCCCGACGCCTCCGCCTCGAGGCATCCGGTTGCACCACAAGTGCAGGTCCGCCCGTCGGGCACCACGATGACGTGCCCGATGTGCCCGGCATTGCACGACGCCCCGTCGAGCAGCCTGCCATCGAGCACGATCCCGCCACCGATGCCGGTGGATACCACCATCGCGAGGAAGTTCGTGTGCCCGCGAGCAGCACCGAGCCACCCCTCGCCGAGGGCGATCGCCTTCGTGTCACCGTCCCCGTTGACCTGGAGCCCGGTCAGCTCGCTCATGCGCTCGTGCAGCGGGAAGTCACGCCACGCAGGCAGGTTGATCGGCGAGACGCGCTCGAGGTTCGGCGAGATGGGGCCCGCGGCACCGATGCCGACGGCAAGCGGGTGTTCCCCCGCCTCGATCGCGGCGCCACGCACATCGTCCACGAGGTCGACGAGTTGGGCCCACAGACCCTCTGCATCGGCGTCGTGGTCCACCTTCACGAGGTGACGGCGGCTGATTGCCCCCGTCTCGTCCACCAACGCTGCGGCGAACTTGGTGGCGCCGAGATCCACAGCGAGAACGGTGTCCACGGTTCAGACCCCCTCGCCGAAGCCGCGCCATCCGACCGCGGCAGCGCCGACGATGCCCGCCGGCTGGGGCGCCTTGGCGGAGACGATGACCGTCCCGCGGCTGAACGCGAGTCTGCACGACGCATCGAGTTCGGCCTGCGCGGCGAGGAACATCGTGGAGGCGTACTCCCGTGCCACCCGCCCGCCGCAAACAATCAGTCGGAGGTCCAGGAGGTTCGCGATGGACGCGGCGGCGCGCCCCACCAGCAGGCCCACGTACTGCATGTGCTCGTACGAGGGCTCCGTGAGTGGCCGGCCCGTTGATGACTCGATGGCGCCCACCGAAACCTCGGCCTCGAGGCATCCCCGGGCACCGCAGGCACAACGCCGACCCTCCGGTTCCACAATGACGTGTCCGACCCGCCCTGCATGGGACAGCCCACCGTCGAGCAGGCGCCCGTCGAGCACCACGCCGCCGGTGACCGAGTCGTCGATATTCAGGGCGGCGAAGTGTTCCGACCCACGTGCCGATCCGACCCAGCCCTCGGCAAGCGCGAACGCCCGCCCGGCCGTGTCGACGAACACCGGAACGTCCACGGACTCGGCAACGATGAGACCGGCCTCGGCGAGCACGTCCCGGGTGGAACCACCCGCAAGCTCCTCAACCGCCGGTCCGACCGATACGCCACACGCAGTCAGCGAACCGCCCACCTTGGCGACGCGGTCCGGGACCTGCTCCAGATACACCTCAATCTGCTCCCAGAGGCCATCAAGGGCCTCCGGTGGATCGAGAACCCCTGAGTCGACAACCTTGCCGTCCCGGTTCACCAGCCCGACGGAGTTCTTCGTACCGCCGAGTTCAATTGCCAGAGCTACTTCCACGGTCGCGTTACTCCTTCCGGTTCCTACAGCGCCGTCACAGTAGCGACACACAATCGCAACATTGGTGGATACCCACACACAGAGTGCGCTACCAACCTCCCAGCGCGGTGCACCGTGCGCTACGGTTGCGGCCGAGGCGTTCACACTCCGACAGGAGATGAACGCTGGGAGTCAATTTTCTGTCCGACCAAACCACGTGGCGTGTTGCGACGTGTCATGGTCGGTGTTAACCATCACGATTGGAACGCTGGCACGTTGCGGACGGACATCGAGTCGTACTTCCGCGCCCACTACGGGCGCCTTGTGCGCGCGCTCACGCTGGTCGGTGGCAACGAGGAAGCCGCTGCCGACGCCGTGCAGGAGGCCTTCGTGAAGGCCCACCAGAAGTGGCGCACGGTCAGCCAGTACGACGACCCCGTCGGCTGGATCCGTCGGGTTGCCATCAACCGACTCCATGACGACCACCGCCGCAACACCCGCAAGGACCGCGCCGTTGCCCGCCTCGGGGCTGGGGAGACCTGGACGGTCGATGCCCCCGAGGCCAGCACGTCCGAGCCGCTGGCCGCAGCGCTTGCCGGTCTTCCGCGGCAGCAGCGACTTGCGGTTGCCTTGTTCTATCTCGAAGGTCTGAGCGTCGCCGAAACCGCCTCCGCGCTCGAGATCAGCGAGGGGGCAGTGAAGTTCCACCTGCACCAGGGCCGCGAACGGCTCCGTGGGCTGCTCGGCGAGGAGTGGCGGCCATGACCGACGACTTCGACGACCCCGACCTCGCAGCCGCGCTTCGCAACATCGCTGGTCCGGTGCCCAGCGTGGAGGCTGCTCTGCCCGTGTTCCACCGCCGGGTCCGGGTGGCACGTATCCGGCGTGTCTCGGTTGCGGTATCGGGCGCCGCGGCGGTTGCGCTCATCGCCGTAGGTGCAGTGGCACTGACCGGCAACGAGCGGGGCAACAACATCACGCCGATGGACCCATCGATCACCCTCGACACCGTCGCCGATCCCTCGACCGGGGTGGGTGCGAGCACCACCACAACGCCGACCACGACGCTTCCCGACGACGACACGGGGCCCAGCAGCGGGTCCGGCCCGGGCGCGACAGGCACCTCCGGGAGTGGCGGCACCGCGTCGATCCCGTCCAGCGGATCCACCTCGACCACCGTCGACGACTCCGACAACTCAGACGAGTCAGACGAGTCAGACGAGTCAGACGACCCAGATGAGTCAGACGACTCCGATGACAGCAGGAACGAGGGATCGGGCAACCCCAGGACGACCACGTCGACAGGTGGACGGGCCGCGACCAAACGGTGCTCCTCGGCTGGCGGATCGTTCACCGCAAGCCACCTCACCAAGAATTCGGTGATGTACGTGTCGCCGGCCTCCGGTTTTTCCAAGACCGAGCAGGAGATCGAGGACGAGACGATCACCGTGGTCTTCGCGGACAACGAGGTTGAGTATCACGTGGTCGCCCGCTGGACCGGGGAGTCGTTCTCGTGCTCCGTCGGATCCTGATCCTCTTCGCAGCCCTCGCAGCACCGCTCGCGGCCGGTGCGTGCGGCGGCGATAGAGAGAGCGCCATCGAACCCGATCGCTTTGACCTTCGCGGACCCCACGCTGTCGGTGTCACCACGCTCAACCTCGGCGACCGCCAGGTGGAGGTGTACTACCCCGTCGACGCAACGTCGGTGAGCGGTCGCCCAACCGACTCCTACAAGGCCGCCGACGCGTTCCCCGAGGCGTTCCGGGCGATGGTGCCACCGGCGATGAACGGGTCATTCGACGTGGGGGCGGTTCGTGACGCATCCGGATCCGGAAAGGGGCCGTTCCCTGTCGTGATCTACAGCCACGGATTCGGCGGCTACCGGCAGGTGGCAACGTTCTACCTCGCTCACCTCGCGTCGTGGGGCTTCGTCGTCGCATCGGCTGACCACCTCGAGCGCGGCATCGTTGCGGTCGCCAGCGGCAGGCTGGAGAACGCGAGCAAGGGCATCGACCTCGACGACGTCTCGCGTACCATCGCCCTGCTCCGGGCCGAAGGGGCGGCCAGTACGAGCCCTCTCGAGGGAATCGTGAACGCCGACCGCGTGGGGATTACCGGCCACTCCGCGGGGGCCCAGACGGCCCTCCGGGCGGCGGGGTCGAACGGCGACATCGACGCGTTCGTCTCGATCTCCGGTGGCCTGTCCCTGATGGGCGAGCCGAGCCCACCCATGCCGGCAAAACCGGCGCTCGTCGTTGCCGGGGCCGATGATCAGGTGGTGATCGCGAGCAAGAGCGCCGCGCTCTTCGCGGCTCTCGGCTCCCCGAAGTACCACGTCGAGATCGAAAATGCCGGGCACAATTCGTTCACCGACTCCTGTCCGGTGATTCTCGAGCGGGGTGGTCTCGAGTCCCTCCGGCCGATGCTCGGCACGCTCATCGACCTCGCCCAGGACGGCTGCAACGCCGGACAGGCCGACCCCTACGCCGTCCAACTCGTGCTCGGGCACTACTCGACTGCGTTCTTCCTCACGTATCTGACCGGAGAGGATCACCGCGCCACCCTGCTGGCCGGGCCTCCTGCCAGTGTCGGCTCCCTCAGCCTCTCGGCGCTCGCCCACGCCTAGTTGGCGGTAGGTGCCGAGCCCTCCCTGACCGCCCTTGACGTGCAGGGGTGGCCAGACCCGGTCCGGAGCGGGCACACTTTGCCCCGCATGCAACTGCTCAGTCCTTTGGCCCTCGGCCCCGTCACCGCACCCAACCGTGTGATGTTCGGCCCCATCGTCACGAACCTCGGCGACGACGACCGCCGCTTCACGCCCCGGCACACCGCCTTCTACCGCAGACGGGCAGAGGGCGGGTGCGGCGTCATCGTGACCGAGGGCGCGAGCGTGCACGCCTCGGACTGGCCGGCGGAGCGCCTACCCCTCGCCGAGCGTTGCGGCCCCGGCTGGGCGGAGATAGTCGCTGCGTGCCACGCACACGGATCGCTCGTGATCGCCTCGCTCGACCATTCCGGTGGGCAGGGTTCCTCCGCCTACAGCCAGGCCCCCCTGCTCTCCCCGTCGCGCGTGCCCGAGGTGAACAGCCGCGAGGTTCCCAAGTGGATGGAGCCCGAGGACATCGCCGCGGTCGTTGCCGCGTTCGGGGCGTCGGCACGCATCGCCGTCGAGGCGGGCTGTGACGGCGTGGAGATCAACGCTGGCCAGCACAGCCTCGTGCGCCAGTTCCTCTCGGGACTCACCAACCACCGCGGCGACGAGTGGGGCCAGGACCGTCTTCGCTTCGCACGCGACGTGATCGCGGCGACGCGTGCCGCAGTCGGTCCGGACAAAGCGGTTGGGTTGCGCCTGTCCTGCGACGAACTCGCCCCGTGGGCCGGCATCACGCCGGAGATGGCACCCGGAATCGCGGCAGACCTGTGCGCCATCGGTGTCGACTACCTCGTAGTCGTGCGGGGATCGATCTTCTCGGCCGAGAAGACCCGGCCGGACTTCCACGAGCCGACCGGCTTCAACATCGGAATCTGCAGGGAGGTGAAGGCCGCCGTCGGTGTACCCGTGTTCCTGCAGGGGTCTGTCATCGACAGCGGCCAGGCCGAGTGGGCGATCGGTGACGGTGTGTGCGACGCCGTTGAGATGACGCGGGCCCAGCTCGCAGACCCGGACCTCGTCTCCAAGCTCGTGGCAGGAACGCCGCAGCAGATCCGGCCCTGCACGCGCTGCAACCAGACGTGTCAGGTCCGTGACGCGCGCAATCCGATCATCACGTGTGTGGTGGAGCCGACGACCGGCCGCGAGACCGAGGACCCGCGCTGGGACCAGCCCTCATCGCACCCGCGCGATGTACTCGTCATCGGGGGTGGGCCCGCCGGACTCGAGACCGCGCGCGTCGCGCGTTTGCGCGGTCACCGGGTCCGTCTCGTCGAGCGCGAACCAGAAGTTGGTGGGCTCGCCCGCGTCGCCGGCCCCGCTGCGGTGTTCGTCGACTGGCTCGTGGCCGAGTGCGAACGGCTCGGGGTATGCATCGAGCGCGGCGCGAACGCCGAACCGCAGCCGAACGAGACGGTCATCGAGTGCACCGGCTCGATCCCCGGCACGCGCCCCTATCGCACCACCGGTCGTCCCGTGATCATCGACATCGCAGACGTCCGACGGGGCGCGGTATCGCTGCCCACCGACGGCGCTGTCCTCGTGTACGACCCGATCGGCGGCCCGATTGGGGTGGCGGTCGCGGAGGAACTCGGCGACCGCGCTGTCCTCGTTACCCAGGACAACATCGCTGGCAACGAACTGTCACGCAGCGGGGACCTCGCGCCCGCAAACGTCCGGCTCCAGCAGCGCGGGGTGAGGATCGAGCGTCGCTGCATCCTGCGTGAGGTGCACGAGGACCACGTGGTGCTCGAGGATCGTTTCGGCGCCGGCCTGCGCCGCGTCGATGCAGTTGCAATTGTTGACTGTGGCTTCCGCCTGCCTGCCCCGCCCATCAACGAGAGCAGCGGCAGGGCCGGGGACTGCGTCGCACCGCGGACCGTTCACGAGGCCGTGCTCGAGGGTCGCCGCGCGGCGGTCGCCGTCGACCGCTGACCCGTCAGCCACCCGCCCGTCGACCGCTCAGCGTCTTAGCGGCTCAAGCACGGTCAGTGGTGCGAGCGAAGGTGCTCGCCAAGAACGTCGTGGCCGAAGTCGCCCGCTGGGTCTCGCCAAACGGAGTGCACATGGTTCACGCCGTTCTGGGCGTTGTCGTACTCCACCATCAAGCGGGGCCCACCGATGCGGTAGTAGTGGGGTTGGCCCTTCTCGAGCCCACCCGCCCACGCGAAGTGCAGGCCGTTCAGACCCGCCCCGGCGTACTTCGCCGCCTCCACGCCCGCCACGTCGTCCGGCATCCTGCCGAGGTAGGTGTCGAGCAGTGAACGGAGCAGTTCCTGTTGCCCCGTGGAGAGCAAGTCTGCGCGGACGCCGTTCGGCAGCGCTGGCATACGCACGAGATCCACATGCTCTGCGCCAAAGCCGATCCTCAACTCCTCGGCCCGCGTGCGCGCCATGATCACGTCGTGAACCTCTGCCGGGAACGCGTCGCGCCAGATCTCGGCGAGATGCATCGGCGTGTCGCCCGGTCTCGTCTCGGACCGGTTCCCGCTCACGAGATCGAGCGGCGCGCGCGGGCTGATGAGTGCACGGACCAGTTGGTCCGCATCGAGGGAGCGCACCAGTTCGCGGCCGAGGTCCTCGACGGCTCCGAGCGGGCGAAGGAAGTGCGGTCCGAGCAACGCAGACTCCGCAGGGTCTGCACCAAGAAAGCAGGGGGTGGTTGCTGCGAGGACACCGTCAACGACGAGATGGTTGACCGAGACGTGGTGCCCGCCGAACCGCCACGCCCAGGTTGCCCCCGGTGCCGGAACGCCGAACACCCGGACGAAGTAGACGTCGGGATCGCGAGCCCGGTCCCGACCGGCCACCTGCAGCCGGAATCCCTCGTTGCGGTCGAGCACGTTCTCGAGCCCCATGATCGTCGCAACGGTCACGTAGCCAGCCTGTGACAACCCGGTCGAGAGCAGGCGCAGCGCCAGGCGTTGCTGCGCACCGGTCATGGTGCGCAGTGTCAGGCCACCGTGATCGGTGGGCGTGTAGAACCAGCGGCGGCGCTCGTCGTCACCGGCTGGGCTTCCCGGTGTTGCGGGCCAGTGCGCCAGTCGTTGCTGATCGGCATCAAGGGAGTCGAGCCATGCTGTCGCCGCCTCCGTCATTCGCCCGGCAGCAGCGTGATGCGCGCCCGGGGCCGATACTGCGCCCGATCCCATCCGGAAAGCCTCGCATGCCAGTGCTGCCGGGGGGATGACCGGCACCGCGATGTTGGGCCGTGGTTCGACAACAGCAGCAATAGACCGCGAACGGGGGCGGGGCGTAATGTCGGCACCGTGGGGAAAACATTGGTTCGGGTTGCTGTCTCGCGGGGCATTGCAACGATCACGCTGGACTCGCCGGAGAACCGCAACGCGCTCTCCATGCAACTCGTCGAGGACCTCCATAGCGCCCTCGACCGGGCCGAGCAGGACGATGTGCGTGTGATCGTGCTCGATCACACGGCGCCGGCATTCTGTGCCGGGGCGGATCTCAAGGAGCGCACGGCGGCTGGGGGCAACCCGGCAGCGAGCTCGACGGGGCCGAACCGGATGTCGATCGCGATGTCCCGACTGCGCAGTGCCAAGCAGCCGACGATCGCAGCGGTGAAGGGCCCGGCACGCGCGGGCGGCATCGGGCTGATGGCCAGTTGTGACCTCGTGGTCGTTCAACCGACCGCCGATTTTGCGTTTACCGAAGTCCGCATCGGGGTTGCACCGGCGGTGATCTCCGTGCCGATCCTCCGTCGCGTCGGATGGTCCGCCGTCGCAGGACCGTTCCTCACCGGGGAGCGCTTCGACGCCGCCGAGGCCCGCCGGATCGGCCTCGTCACCCACGTGTCCGACGATGTCGATGCGACGGTCCTGAGCCTCTGCGAGGGTGTGCTGAGGGGTGGCCCGATTGCTGTTGCCGCCACGAAGGCCATGTTGCACCGCAGCATGTCGGAACCCTTCGACGATGCACTGGCCACGATGTCCGTCCTCTCCGACGCCCTCTTTGCCTCGCCCGAGGGGCAGGAGGGGATGCGCTCGTTCCTCGAGAAGCGTCCGCCCAGTTGGGTTGAGGAAGCCTGACCCGTGGCCATCCTGGCGGACCGCGTTGACGAGCGTTCCGACGCGTACCGGGCCAACCGAGCCGCGCTGCAGACCCTGATCGATCAGCACGACGAATTGCTTGCGCAGTTGCTCGTCGGCGGTGGCCAGCAGTACGTGGACCGACACCGAAAGCGCGGCAAGCTGCTCGCCCGCGAGCGCATCGAGCTCCTCCTCGACCGGGACTCACCCTTCCTCGAGCTCTCACCGCTCGCCGGTTGGGGAACCAGCTTTCCGACCGGTGCCAGCATGGTGACCGGCGTGGGGGTGGTGGAGGGCCGCGAGTGCATGATCGTTGCAAACGACCCCACGTCCCGGGGCGGTGCGATCAACCCGATCACGCTCAGGAAGAACCTCCGCGCGATGGAGATTGCCCGGGAGAACCGTCTCCCCTTCATCAACCTCGTCGAATCCGGCGGCGCGGACCTGCCCACACAGTCCGAGATCTTCATCCCGGGCGGCCGCACCTTCCACGACATCACCGAGATGTCGAGCCTCGGCATCCCCACCATCGCGCTCGTGTTCGGCAACTCGACGGCCGGTGGTGCGTATGTACCCGGCATGAGCGACTACGTCGTGATGATCAACCAACGGTCCAAGGTGTTCCTCGGCGGTCCGCCGCTCGTGAAGATGGCCACGGGCGAGGAAAGCGACGACGAATCGCTCGGCGGTGCCGAGATGCATGCGCGTGTCAGCGGGTCCGCGGACTACTTCGCGCTCGACGAGCGGGATGCCATCCGTCTCGGGCGCCAGATCGTGCGCAGGCTCGGGCACCGAAAGCTCGGCCCCGGGCCCCGCGGGCCGGGAAGCGCCCCCCGCTACGACCCCGAACAACTGCTCGGCATCCCGTCGTCGGACCTTCGCATCCCGTTCGACCCGCGGGACGTGCTCGCCCGCATCATCGACGACTCGGACTTCGACGAGTTCAAGCCGCTCTACGGCACTTCGCTCGTCACGGGCTTCTGCGAGATCATGGGCTATCCGGTAGGTGTGCTGGCGAACCACCACGGCGTGCTCTTCAACGAGGAGGCCGACAAGGCTGCGCAGTTCATCCAGCTTGCGAACCAGTCGGACACGCCGCTGGTGTTCCTGCAGAACACGACGGGCTACATGGTGGGCAAGGATTTCGAGCAGCGGGGCATCATCAAAGACGGTGCCAAGATGATCAACGCCGTCGCCAACTCCTCGGTGCCGCACCTCACCGTGAACCTCGCTGCTTCATACGGGGCCGGCAACTACGGCATGTGCGGCCGGGCCTACGGGCCCCGGTTCCTGTTCACCTGGCCGAATGCCCGCACTGCGGTGATGGGGCCTGCCCAACTGGCCGGCGTGATGTCGATCGTCGCCCGCGAGTCCGCCGCGTCGATGGGGAGGCCGTTCGACGAGGAGGCAGACGCCGCGATGCGCGCCGGCGTCGAGGAGCAGATCGAGCGCGAGTCACTCGCTCTGTTCATGACCGGCAAGCTGTACGACGACGGCCTCTTGGACCCGCGCGACACCCGCACTGCCCTCGGCATGGGCCTCTCGGCAGTCCACACGAACGAGATCGCCGGCCAGCGTGGCTACGGCGTGTTCCGGATGTAGTTCAGGCGAGCGCCGCGTACGCCGCCATCAGCAGCCCGCCACCGCGCTCGTCGCCCACCGTTCCGTTGCCCATGCGGTTCATCACGTAGGCGACAGTCATGCGGTGATCGAGGTCGTTCACGACGAGCGATCCACCCCAACCACCCCAGAAACATGAACCGGGGCCGCCAACCGGCAGATCGGGAGAGGGCAGCGCATAGCCCATGCCAAACGTGATCGGCAGGCCGAGCACCATGTCCACTCCGGACGTTTGCGGCTCGAAGACACGGCGACACGTCGCCTCGCTCAGGAAGCGGCGGCCGCCGACCTCACCCCCGTGCGACACGATGGACTGCGTGCTGGCGAGTGAACGGGCATTGCCCTGACCGTTGGCAGCAGGACTCTCGCATCGCCGCCACTCCGTAGTGAGCGCCATCGCCGGGTCCATCGGCGGGTTCCCAAAGACGCGTATCGGGATGCCGGTGGGGTCGAGCCCCGGCGGCAATGCGGCAGCAGGCGGGATGATCGGCACGATCCGAGCGTCGTGCTCGGGCCCGGTCCCGATGTGAAAGTCGGCACCGAGCGGCTCGGCTACTTCCTTGCGGAAGAAGGTGCCGAGTGACTGCCCCGCCACGCGTCGCACCACTTCCCCGATGAGGTACCCCTGGCTGATGGCGTGATAGCCCGACGCTGTCCCCGGCTCCCACCATGGCGCCTGACGCGCAAGCGAGGCAGCACACTTGTCGTGGTCCCATAAGTCCGACTGCTCGAGCGGCTCGTCCCAGCCGGGAAGACCCGAGGAATGCGACAGGAAGTGACGCACCTCTACTCCGCCCTTGCCGTTTGCCGCGAACTCGGGCCAATACTTCGCGACCGGGGCGTGCAGATCCAGTTCACCCCGGTCTGCGAGCATGAGGCACACGAGGTACATCTGTGTCTTCGTGCTCGACCAGACGTTGGTGATCGTGTCAGAACCCCACGGTCGGGTTCGTTCGACGCCCGCATGGCCTGCCCACAGATCCACCTCCGTCTTGCCGTCGACTACGACACAGACACTTGCGCCGACCTCGAGGCCAGCGTCGAAATTGGCGGCAAACGCCTGCTGTACGCTGGAGAAACGATCGGTACAGGTTCCCTGAATGTCGGTCATGGCCACACTCTCGCACAGCGCCGGACAGCGTGCCCCGGGCCGCACCGGTCTACAGTCGCAGCGTGGGGAACGGGTCGACCATGATCAACCGTGTCCTCGTCGCCAACCGGGGCGAGATTGCCCGCCGCGTGGCGCGGACCTGTGCAGCGCTCGGCATCGAGACCGTCGCCGTCTTCAGCGACGCGGACGAGCATGCCCTGTTCGTCCGCGAGGCCACAC
>CAFAAJ010000015.1_pt1 | contig 22361 bp, 19 predicted proteins | sample 7267551 | NCBI WGS metagenome assembly CAFAAJ01 (sample SAMEA6813983, study PRJEB35770) | uncultured Acidimicrobiales bacterium | biome: Freshwater; feature: Freshwater reservoir; material: water | place: Czech Republic | collected 2017-08-18 | depth 30m m
GTCGGGCCGTCTGGAGGCGACTTCGTCGCGTGGAGCCGGGTGCGAGATCCGTCGCTGCGCTCCTCCCGATTCTGTCGGGCCGTCTGGAGGCGACTTCGTCGCGTGGAGCCGGGTGCGAGATCCGTCGCTGCGCTCCTCCCGATTCTGTCGGGCCGTCTGGAGGCGACTTCGTCGCGTGGAGCCGGGTGCGAGAATCGAACTCGCGACCTCATGATTACAAGTCAAGTGCTCTGCCAACTGAGCTAACCCGGCGGGGACTGTGCGTAATCCTGTGCGATATTCGGTGCGCAGGTGCGTGCAGGCCGGTTGTCAGGCTAACGGGTGGCTCGAAGGTCCGGAAATGGTGCTTCGAGGGGGCTTCGACCGTGTTTACGGGAGCCGTTTCGGGTGTTTGGGCGCGCCGGGGCCGGTGAGAGTTAGTTGGCGCTGGACCGCTTCGACTTGCGCGTGGGTTCTGGCGGCTCGTAGTGGCCGAACCGGGAGCTGATGTCGCCTCCGGTGTACCGGTACCACTGGATCATGTTCACCAGGTTTGAGGCCATTAGGGCTGCGTAGTTGTGAACGGTCCGGTTGGGGATGCCGTAGGCACGGGCCCGTCTGTTCGGGCGGCGTTGCTTCAGGTTGTGGTTGAGGGACTCGGCGAGCTGACGCATCCCGCTGAGGTCGGGGAAGTCGGGGTCGTCTTCCCCGATGGCACGGAGGTCGGTCTCGGCCCACTTGCCGGCAGCGAGCTGTTCGTCGGTGGAGTTGTGGCGCACCCGGACGATCGCTCCGTGCTGGCGCTCGGGGATGGCGGGGTGGGCGGGAACTTTCCACTCGACGTAGAGCGCGTAACGGCCATTCCCCTTCTCGCGCGGCTTGTGCCAGTCGATCTTGTGACGGTCGAGGAGGATGAACTGTTTGCCGTGTTCGTCAGCGACCTGGATCGCGGGGTGACCGTTGACGGCCCACACGGTTTCGTTGAAGGAGGTCTTTCCCGGCTTGCGGAATGTCTTTTCGCCGAGGTTCTTGTAGGGGACGTTGCCGCCCTTGGCTCGGGCGACCCCGTTGATGATGAGGAGTCGGTGGTCGGCTGCCCGGCTGTGGTGTTTGGCGGTGGCGGACTTGTCGTAGACGAATCCCTGGGGCCCCGAAAGGCGGTCCTTGAGCCCGACGACTCGCCGAACGACGCCGGACGGCTTTACGCCGCGGCGTGCTTGCGTCGGCGTGTGACCGCGGTGCCGGCGACAGCACTACCCACGGCCGCTGCTGCGATCACCACGATCCAGACACCGTTGCCTCCCCCGCCTCCCGAGATGGTGCCACCGACTCCGGAAGGGGCAACGCTGTAGAGGCGCTTGATCCCCCCGGTGAACTCGCCGGCAATGACGATCTTGCCATCCGCCTGGATCACAACCGCCCGGACAGCACCGTCGAGCGCGGGTACGCCGAACGAGGTATCCACGGTGCCGTTGTCAGCGAGGCGCTTGATCCGCCCGGTGAACTCGCCACCGACGACGATCCTGCCGTCCGCCTGGATCGCAAGCGCCCGGACAGCGCCGTCGAGCGCCGGTTTGGCAAAAGTGCTGTCGATGTCGCTATTAACGTTGTAGCGCGCGATGTTGACGAGGGGGGCGGGACGCGGATTTGGCCGGTCAAGAAACGACATCGTGAAGCTACCCCCGACGATGACCTTGCCGTCGGCCTGCAACGCGACCGAGTACACGCTGCCGGTGTCGTCGAAGCCGCTGGAGTACCAAGCTTCGTCTCTTGCTCCGTTGGAGAGGTAACGGGCAAACGTCGAGTTGTCGCCGCCGAGATAGATCTTCTGATCGGCCCGTACCGCAATCGCCAAGACCGGGTTTGACACGCCCTCCGCCCCAAACGTGTCGTCGTTGCTCCCGTTGGTGTTGAGGCGTCTCACGTTTCCGGCGAAGGTGCCGCCGATGATGATCTTTCCGTCAGCCTGGATTGCAACCGACACCACTGCGAAAGCAAGGTAAGGCGCGGTGAGGCTTGCGTCTGGGGTCCCGGTGGTGTTGAGACGTTTCACGAATGCGGGCAGGCCCCCGACCACGACGATCTTCCCATCCTTCTGCACCGCAATGGACCGGACGGGGCCGGTGAACGACCGTTGGGTAAAAGTCGTGTCGATGGTGCCGTCGGTATTCAGGCGCTTCACGAGTGCCGATGTGGACGTTACCCAGATTCCAACGATGATCTTTCCGTCGATCTGCACCGCGATCGCCTGAACAGTGCCACCGAGTGCCGGTGCGCTGAACGAGGGGTCCACGGATCCGGCTGCCACTTGAGCAACGACGGGTTCGGCAGCGAACAACATGGTGGCGCCGATGGTGACCATCAGCACGGCAAGTGTCGCAAGGTTGCGTCCGGTGACTCTCCAGAACATCTCTTGTCTCCCCCTCGGTCGGCCAATGTAGCCCCGACGGAGCGGAACCTCGGAACGATCGTATCGGGAGTGCCTTTCGCCCGGTGGAGCGTGCAGCAGGCAGTAAGTTCCCCTCAGCAACGGGAGGTCAGCGCGATGTCTCTCGGGGGGATCAATGATGAAGCACGCTTTCGTTCGCACTGGGGTAGCCGGGCTCGTCGCCTCAGCGCTTGTCGTTGTGGTTCCGCCGTTGGAGGCATCAGCGGCCTCAACGTCGTTGTCGTGGGGTGACACTGCGCAAGTATCGGACGCGCCGCAGTTCTCGTATCGACCAAGAATCGCGACGTCGGCTGATGGTTCGAGAGCAATTGCAATCTGGTTGTGGAGTGACGGCGGGAATCTCAAGCTTCAGTCGAAGTCTGCAACCATCGTCAACGGTGTCGCAACTTGGAGCGCTGCCACTGTCATCGCTGATCGACTCCATCAAGACGGTGACGACCCACAGATCGTGATGTCTGCCGACGGCACGTCTGCAGCCGCTGCATGGCTCACCTCTGTGGGCGGCAACTCGGTTGTCTACTCACGGGTGGCAACGGTTACCTCAAGTGGGGTCGCTTGGGGTTCGGTGGCGGGGCTATCGGATGTCACGAGCATCGCGAGGCGTCCACGCATCGCCCAGTCCGCGAACGGAGCGATGCTCACTGCCGTTTGGTTGCAGCAGCGAGATGGTCGCTCAGTCGTCCAGTCACGTTCGGCCATAGTGGGCGCCTCGGACGCGTCGTGGGGAACCACGAGTGATCTGTCGGACCCTGCTGGGGGCGATGTTCGAGACCTCTCAATTGTGTTGTCAGCCGCAGGAACAACGTCGGTCGCGACGTGGATGTGGTTGGAGGAGGAGCGGTACTACGCCTACCTCGTACAGACGAGGTCCGCCATGATTGTCGGCAACGTCGCCACCTGGGGTCCGACCACAGTCCTGTCGGATGGTGCCGAAGGTGACGGGAATTATCCGCAGGTTGCGCTCTCGGCGGACGGTGCTCGGGCTACGGCCGTGTGGAGTGGCTGGGACGGACAGAGCAGCACGATGACGGCGCAGTCGAAGTCGGCGACGATTCTCGGCAACGTTGCTACGTGGAGCACGGCAACAAAACTGTCCGACACTACGCAGAACGCCCACGACACTCAGGTGGTGCTCTCGTCCGACGGCACCAAGGCGACTGCGTTGTGGTCCCGGTTCAACGGAAGCGCGATGGTGCTTCAGTCCAGCTCGGCAACAATTGTCGGCACCGCCGCAACGTGGGGTGCTGTGAGCGACCTTGGGGAGACCGGCGAGCCGCAGGATGCAGCACAGAAGGATCGTCCACAAGCAGCGATGTCGGCGGATGGCGCACGGGTTACGGCGCTCTGGCTGCTGGTGGGCAGCGATGGTGAGGCCCTGCTGCAGACAGGATCAGCGACGATCGCCGGCACCGTCGCCGCGTGGACCGACGTCAGCACCTTGTCCCAGCCGGACGAGAACGCCGGCTACCCGCAACTTGCGATGTCCGCCGATGGCACCACCGCCACTGTCGTCTGGTACGGATGGACGGCGAGTCGCGATTACGCCAGGATCCGCGCGCGCACGGGCAAAGTGGTCGATGGCGTTGCTCCATCCCGAGGCGGCACGTTGACGAGTAGCGGGAGCAGCAGCACCGTGTGGATTGTGTTGATCGCCGTCGCAGGCGGACTGCTGCTGGTGTCGGGCGGCTTCGCTGTGGCTCGCAAACGCAGGTCAGCCAGTCAGGCCGCCCAGTGACATCGGTCGAGCGACGCGAGACCAACTGCCGACGTCCAGCCACCGTCGGCGGCATGCACCCCGAACGACAACCTCGGCGCCCTCTGACCGCCGGTTTGTCTCAGTAGCTGTCGATCGCCGCGGGGCTATCCGTCTGACATCGCGTTTCGAAAATCGCCGCATCGCGTTTCACCGACACTCGAGGTCACTACGCCTAGCAGACGTGCTCCTAGTTCGCTCCGTCCCCAACCCGGACGGAACTGTGCGTAAACCGGGGCGAAAATCGCTGCACCGACGGCGACGCCGAACGATCTCGGCCTAGCCCGGCTACACCGGCTTATGCTCGCTGGGCGCAACGTGACAACAGACGTCAACGTAGCGGCCAGCGGGCAATTGCTCGGCGAGCGCTCAACAGATACGTGTTACTGTCCGCGCGTTGCTGCCACCGGCAGTACTCGGCGAGGGGACGTACGGTCGTGGGGCGTTTAGGACGTAAGGCTGCGGTGTCGGGTGCAGTGGCTGTTGTGGTGGTGTTGTCGGGGGTGGTGCCGGCTGTTGCAGCGGCGGCTACGACCACGGTGGTGTCGTATGCGCCTGATGGCAGCAACGCCGACAACAGCTCCTTCAATCCGTCAATCAGTGCCGACGGGCGATATGTCGCATTTGAATCCCGTGCGTCCAACCTGGTTGCAGGCGACACGAACGACAACTGGGATGTGTTCCGGCGTGATCTGGCAACCGGGGACATCGTGCGCGTCTCGGTTGCCGATGACGAAACCCAAGCAAACCTCAGCTCGTACCAGCCGTCGATCAGTGCCGACGGTCGTTACGTCGCGTTCTACTCGATTGCAACGAACCTGGTGGGTGGCGACGACACGAACAGCACCACCGATGTGTTCGTACGCGATCTCACTGCCGGTACAACGGTTCGTGTCTCGGTGGCCGACGACGAAACCCAAGCAACCGGCGACTCGTACTACCCGTCGATCAGTGCTGACGGTCGTTACGTTGCGTTCGAGTCGTATGCATCGAACCTGGTGGGCAGCGACGATACGAACGGCAACCCCGATGTGTTCGTTCGTGACCTGACCGACGGTACGACGGTTCGTGTCTCGGTTGCTGACAACGAAGACCAAGCAGATGGCAACTCGTTCAACCCGTCGATCAGTGCTGATGGCCAGCGAGTTGCGTTCCAGTCGGACGCGACGAACCTGGTGGGCAGCGACGACACGAACGGCAACCCCGATGTGTTCGTTCGTGATCTCACCGACGGTACAACGACACGTGTGTCGGTCGATAGTGCCGAGGCCCAAGCGCTCGGTAGCGACTCGTTCAACCCGTCGATCAGTGCTGACGGCCTCTTCGTCGCGTTCTATTCCTTTGCGCCAAACCTCGTTACGGGTGACACGAACGTCAGTTCCGATGTGTTCCTTCGGGATCTCACTGCCGGTACGACGGTGCGTGTCTCGGTTGCTGATGACGAAACCGAAGCAAACGGTTACTCGTTCAACCCGTCGATCAGTGCTAACGGCCGCTACGTCGCGTTCTCGTCCGAAGCGTCCAACCTGGTTGCGGACGACACGAACAGCCGGTCGGATGTATTCGTTCGCGATCTCACCGAAGGAACAACGACACGTGTGTCGGTAAATGCCCTCGGGGTTGAGGGCAACTTCGTGTCGCTCTTGCCGTCGATCAGTGCTGACGGCCAGCGAGTTGCGTTCCAGTCGGCGGCGACGAACCTGACGACAGTCACCAACCCGCCAGCAGACACCTGTGAGACCTTCGATTGGGACGCTCCGGTGTTCGCGGACGACAGCAACTGCAAGTCAGATGTGTTCGTGTACGGACCCGTTGTTGAACTTCCTGCCACGGGAGCAAACACCAACGGATTCGTCGCAACCGCAATCGTGTTCCTCGCCACCGGTGCGGTGCTCGTCGCCACAAGGCGACGCCGCCCGGTTTCCGTCTAGCCCGGCTACACCGGCACGCCGCCGACACGCGGCAGCGTCGACGTCGACTGTGCGTAAGCGTGTGCGTTATTTGGTACGCAGGTTCGCGCAGGCCGGCACTCAGGTTTGAGAAATCGTTTGTTGCCGTGTGGTGCAGCCGCGGCTCGAACCGCAAGACTCCTCTCTATGGCGCTCCTCCCCACACCTGCCTTCGACCAGGCCACCGACTGGGTGGGGCAGCACCTCGGTCACCTCGTCTGCGACCCGGGCACGCCGGCTGAACCGGCACGGCGCGGGGGCCAGCGGGCCGCTGATGCGGCGCTGGCATCGCTTGATATTGCGGGCTACGCCAAGCGGCGCAGCCAGGTGCACCCTGCACCCAGCCGCGGGGCGACGGTGCTGTCGCCGTACATCCGGTACGGCCTGATCTCCCTCGCCGAGGCGACGGCCGCCGTGGCCGATGCACCGGCCGCAGATCGACGCAAGTTCGTGGACGAACTGTGGTGGCAGGAATACGCACGCCACCTGTACGCACGCGTCGGCACCCGGAACGCCGCGCCGCTGCGACGTGAGCCCGCGGTGGCCGCCACCCCTTGGCCCGAGCCGCTCCGCGAGGACATGGTGTGCATGCGCGAGACGCGGGATGAGCTTGAGCGAACGGGATGGCTGGTGAACCAGACCCGGATGTGGCTGGCATCACACTGGTCGGTGCGGGCGGGTAACGACTGGCGTGACGGTGAGGAGTGGATGTTCCGTCACCTGCTCGACGGCTCACGCGCGGCGAACCGGTACGGGTGGCAGTGGTCGGTGGGCGCCATGACCGCTGAGGCCTACGGCTTCTCGCGGTGGCAGGTGGACAAGCGTGCGCGGGCGTGGTGCGCTTCGTGCCCGCTCGCGTCGAACTGCCCGATTGAGGATTGGCCGACGGCCACACCCGGTGGGGCGGTTGACGATGCGCTGTTGCGTTCCGGGCCGGACCTCGCCGGCCCCGAAGCGGCAGAGATAACCGGGATACCCGAGCAGGTGTGGCTGACCGCAGAGTCACTCGGCGAGCGGGATCCGGCACTGGCCGCGTGGCCGGACACCCCTGCGGTGTTCGTGTTCGACGGACCACTCCTCCACCAACTCCGGCTCAGCACCAAGCGCCTCGTGTTCCTCACCGAGACCCTCGCCGAGATTGCCGAACAGCGTGAGGTGCGCATCCTGTTGGGCGACCCCGTTGCCGAACTGGCCGGCGTGGCGCTCGCGTCCACCTTCGCCCCGGTGCCCGGCTACGAGCGACGGGTGGCGAGGCTGAACGTCGTGGCTGCCTATCCGTATCCGTGGGCCCGACGGCCGAGCGGTGGCGATGTGCGCAGCCACAGCGCATGGATACGCAACAGCCCGTCGCGTCGCTAGCAGGGCAAGCGACTCGCACCGCCCCGCGTCGCTCAACGTGCCCCAGGGAGCGGGGTACTCGCCCCGATATCGGCATGGTCTGCCGCGGCGCGCCCCGCCCACCAGCCGGCGGCATCGTACGAACGTGACCGCATCGGCTTCACGTTCGGGAACGCGGCGGTGTACGCAGCCTCTACTGCGGTGGCACGGTTCGCGAGCACCGGTGCGAGCGCTGAGCCGTAGGTTGCCTCCGCATCACTTCGGCCCGCGCGCCCTGCTTCCTCCAATCGTTCGGCGATGCGGTTCGCGAACGACACGAGGAAGGCCCGCTTGAAGGTGGGCGCCTTGCGTCGGGGATCCTTGCTGACCGCCTGTGCGGACGACTGCGCAGCCTGGACGAGCAACGACGTGAAGAGCAGTTCGGTGAGCTGCAGGTCCACCGGGAAGCCCATGAGCGTTGCGAACCCACACCAGTCGCTCCATACACACCGAACGCCGTTGACCTCGGCGAGCATCGAGAGAAACGTTGCCTTTTCGGGGGCGTAAGGGTTCTCGATGTGCACGCGCCGCGAGGTGATGCCGGCCCCGCCCACCGCGCCGGCGGCGTGTGCATCTACGGCAAGCATTGCTGCATCGATGCTGTGGCGAGTCATCATCTCCTGTGCCTTTGCCGTGAAGGTCTCTGCCTCCGCCTCAAAGTCGGTGCCCTCGGCCTGGGCAAGCAGAGCGCGCACCGTGCGCAGCACCTTGGCATCGGCGGTGCTGGCGACGGGCTCGCTGGACAGGCCACGGTTCGTTGCGGTCCACAGCCGCGGCGGGGTGAGGAGCACAGCGATGCGCGGCGCCAAGCGCAGCAGTTGATCCACCTGGAGCACCGCGGCTTGCACGTCATCGGGGTGTATGCGCTCGGTGTTCGCCCACTTTGCGGTGAACCCTGCGTGACCGCCCACAACCCGATCGGCAGCGGGGTCGAACACCCCGATGTCGACAAGCTGTTGTACCCAGTGGTGCGGCGCACGGTGCGGTGCATCGGTACGGCGGGCGTGATGAGCGATGGCACTGGCGACGAGCCGGGCCTGACGCTGCGTGGTGTGCTGGCGTGCGAGGTGCACGAGATCGGCAGGCTGCCAGCCATTGTCGAACAGCGAGTCGATGCACGCGGCGAGACGCTCGTCGGTCTCGGGCTGTTGAGGGGCGTGAGTAGTCATGGTGAGGATGGTGAAGGAGGGGTGCGCGCCGGTTGGCTGCCGTGCAGTGAGGACACGCCCCGAATCTGTGCCCCCAGCGTGCCGGGAGCGACACCTTGGCGACAAGCACTCGCTCCACTCGGCCCAGATTGCTCAACATGGTGTACATTTCGTCGTACCATTCTGCGGATTGAGCCATGAGCGACCCCGGCGCAGCCGAACGAAGGGCCAACCATGAACTTCCGCAAGTACCTCGCGGTAGCCGTTGCTGCCGCTGCTGTCTCCGCCTTCGCGGCCGCAGCACCCGCACACGCCGCAACCGGAGACATCAGCACCGTTGCCGGCACCGGCAACGGCGGTTACAACATCGCCGATGACGGCGGGCTCGCCAGCGCTGCCCAGATCAACAATCCGTACGGCATCGCAGTTGACAGCGTCGGCAACCTGTACATCGCCGAGTTGAGCGGCCACGTCATCCGCAAGGTCACCGCGACCACCGGCATCATCAGCACCGTCGCCGGTACCGGGGTGCTCGGGTCCAGTGGCGACAGCGGACTGGCCACCGCCGCACAGTTCAACGGCCCGTCGGACGTAGCTATTGATACTGCCGGCAACCTGTACATCGTCGACTCCGGCAACAACCGCATCCGCAAGGTCACTGCGGCCACCGGCATCATCACCACCATCGCCGGCGACGGCACCGCCAGCCACACCGGCGACGGCGCACCCGCCACGGGCGCAACGCTGAACAATCCGGTGTCGGTATCGCTGGACACCGCCGGGAACATCTATATCGCCGAGTACGCCGGCAAGACCGTCCGCAAGATCACCGCGGCCACCGGCATCATCACCACCGTCGCCGGCGGCGGCAGCAGCGGCCTCGGCGACGGAGGACTCGCCACTGCCGCCGAGCTAACCAGCCCTGAGGATGCGATTGTGGACGCCGCGGGCAACCTGTACATCTCCGACTACGACGTCAACCGGATCCGCAAGGTCACCGCGACCACCGGCATCATCACCACCATCGCCGGGACCGGCGGGTACGGGTTCAGCGGTGATCTCGGCGTTGCGACGGCGGCAGAGTTCCAGAGCCCCGGCTATATCGCGCTCGACGGTGACGGCAACCTGTACGTCGCGGATTACAACAACAACCGCATCCGCAAGATCACTGCCGCCACCGGCATCATCAGCACCGTCGCCGGCACCGGCGTGCGCGCCTCGAGCGGTGACGGCGCTGCGGCCACTGCCGCCGAGCTGAATGGCCCGTGGGCAATCGAATTCAACACTGCAGGCGACCTGTTCATCGCCGACTACGACGGCCACAGCATCCGCAAGGTCACCGGTCTCGGCGCACCGTTCACCCTGCCCCCCACCGGGGCGAGCACCGATGGTCTCGTGTGGCTCGCCGCAGCCCTGCTCGGCGCCGGAGTGGTGCTCGTCACCACCCGCCGCCGCCACACCGTCTAACCAAGAAATCCCTGGGTTCTGTCCCGGTGCGAGCACCGGGACAGAACCCGCCATCAGCTTCCTGACAGACTCCACTCCATGAACTTGCGCCCCGGTGAGGTACTCCCGGGGCGTGAGTCTTTTTTGCAGCGGATTCCGGTGTGGGTGCTGTTCTGCTCCGTGGCGTCGTTCTGGGGGATGAACACTGTCGCCATGCGTGTCGCCGGCCGCGCCGTGCCTCCACTCACCGTTGCGGCCGCCCGTGCACTGATCGGGGCGGTGCTGTTGCTCACCATCGCACGGCGCAAGCGCGCCGACTGGCCACGAACCCTCGAGGAGTGGAAGGGCGTCGTTGCAATCGGTCTGGTGATGACCGGACTGTCCACCGCCTGTCTGTTCCTCGCGGCGAAGAACATCCCGGCCGGCATGGTGTCGATCCTCACCAACACCATGCCGATCTGGGTGGCGATCCTCGCGCCGGTGATGCTCGGCGAGCGGGCCACCGCACGGAGCATCACCGGTCTCGCCGTCGGCCTGTGCGGAACGGTGATCGTTGCCTGGCGCGCCATCGAGGGCAACGTGCGCCCGATCGGCATCCTCTACGGATTGGGGGCAGCGGCCACGACCGCTCTCGGAAGCCTGCTGTACAAGCGCTACCCGCTCGCGCGGCTGGACCGAACGATGGTGGTGGCGATGCAACTGTTCGCGTCCACCGTGCTGCTCGGACTGCTCTCGATCCCTAACGACCTCTCCCACGTGCACTTCCCGTGGACGTCGACGGTTGCCTTCGTGTACCTGTCGATCATGGGTCTCGCACTCTCGTTCGTGCTGTTCTCCGAGTTGATGCGGCGCGGGTCCGGGCTTCAGGCAAGCGCTGTGTCGTACCTGTCGACCGTGCTGGGAGTCTCGTTCGGTGCGGTCTTCCTGCACGAACGCCTGTCCTGGCTCACCCTGCTGGGCGGCGCGATCGCGATCGCCGGCGTGGTGATCGTGCAGAGCCCGTCGTTCGGCAGTCGCCGCCACCGCTGACCACCGACACGCGCTCAAGCGGCGCTCTGCCCGTCTATTGCTCGAGACCAATGAGTCGTGCCACGAAGACCAACAAAATCGCGAGCGACAACGACGTCTGCAGCATCATGAGCAGTTTCACGTGGCGGGACTTCACCAGTTCCGTCGTGGGACCGAAGGTGGAGTTCGTGTTGAACGAGATGAATACGTAGTCAACGAGGTTCGGGCGGAACGCCGGATTCACGTCCGCCTCCGGGAAGCCGAACGCCCCGCCGGGAACGCTGTGGTCGAGCAGCCAATACCACCCCGTGAACACCGCAACTATCTGGAGGTAGGCACCACCCAGTACACCGACGCCCCACAGGAGCGATGTTCCGTATGGCCGCCCGCTCGACACGAGGTAAAAGACGTTGGCGATCGTCTGCACGGTGGCGAGCGCCAAGTACACGATTGCGAGTCGATTGATGGCGACGTTGCGGCCGCCCCGGACACGCAGCACAACGAGCACGAACATCAGAAGGAACACAGCGGCCGGGACGGCGTCGACCACGATGAGGACCACAAAGTCGGTACCTGGGAACCGGTAGCCGGAGAGGATCCCCAACGAGGCAACAAGGTTCACCAGTTCGAGCGCGAGGAGTCCGATCCCCACCCGGAATCCTGTACCTCGCTGCGTTGTGGCCACGGCGCGAGGGTAGTCGGCGGCGCTGCAGCATCCTGAGCCCGCTACGTCAGCGGTGGCGGGCCACCTCGAACACCGCGAGTGCAGCGGCGGCCGACACGTTGAGCGACGAGAGCCTCCCGCGCATCGGGATGTGCACGATCACGTCGCAGCGCTCACGCACAAGTCGGGACAGACCCGCACCCTCGGCCCCGAGCACGAGGCAAATACCCTCTGCGGCGAGATCGCCGAGTTCGAACAGGTTCTTGTCGCCACCGTCGTCGAGCCCAACCACCCAGATGCCGGCGTCCCGCATGCGCTGCAGCGCGTTTGGCAGCCCGGCAACCAACGACATCGGCACGTGCTCCACCGCACCCGCCGCCGCCTTGGCCACCGTGGGAGTGACGTGCACGGCGCGGTGTCTCGGAAGCACGACGCCAGAGACACCTGCACCGTCGGCACTGCGAAGGATCGCACCGAGGTTGCCCGGATCGGTCACGCCGTCAACAGCAACGATGAACGGCACCTTGCCGGGACGGCGCTTGATGAGTTCCTCGAACGGTGTCTCCGGCAGGGGCGCCGCCCAGGCGATGACACCCTGGGGTGCCTCGCTGCGCGCCGCCATGTCGAGACGCTTGCGGTTCACGTCGGTGATCTGCACCCGCTGGCTGTGGGCAATATCGATGATGTCGCCGACCACCTCGCTCTCCTCCAGCTCGGTGGCGATCCACAGTTCGCGCACCCTGCGCCGGCCGGCGATCAACAGCTCACGTACCGCCTGGCGGCCCTCGACCTGTTCGCCACCGAGGTCCTTCTCGGGCTTCGGGGCCGGCGCTCCGTCGCGTCGAACGGCACCGGTGCGACCGGCACCGCCACCCACGCCACGCTTGCCGCCACCGGAACCGCCGAAGCGCTCACGGCTGTCGGGGTGACCGCCGCTGCTGCGGGCACTGCTACTGCGCCCGCTGCTACTGCTACCGCTACCGCTAGCGCGCCCGGTGCCAGCGCCGCGACCGCCCTTCGCACTTCCGCCGGCCCCCGCGCCTCGACCGCCGGCCGCACCGCGCCCTGCCCCACCACTCGTTCCTGGACGTCGTCCGCTGGCCATTGTCATCCCTTCAACAACACGGCAACCGCAAAACATGCGATGCCCTCGCGGCGCCCGAGCGCGCCCAATCCCTCGGCCCGACGGCCCTTCACACTCACCGATGCGCCTACAGCATCCGACAGTCGCTGCTGCATGGCGTCACGCATCGGCGCGAGCCTCGGCGTTTCGCAGATCACCGAGCAGTCCACGTTCCCGATCGTCCAACCCTGCGCAGCCACGAGGCCGGAAACGTGACGCAACATCTCGATGGAGTCCGCGCCAGCCCACTTCGGGTCGGTATCCGAGAAGTGTTGACCGATGTCGCCGAGACCGGCGGCGCCGAGCAACGCGTCGGCGCACGCGTGCGCAACTGCATCCGCGTCGCTGTGACCGTGCAGGCCCACTTGTCCCTCGAACACGCACCCGCCGAGCACGAGTGGCCGCAACTGGTCGTCGCTGAAGCGATGGATGTCGAACCCCTGGCCAACGCGGACCTGCGGGATCGCGCTCATCGCCCCACCTCGGACCGAGCCCATGCGAGGTCGTTGGGTTCGGTGATCTTGCGATTGCGGGGTTCCCCGGGCACCACGACCACCTTGCCGCCGAGTCGCTCGACGAGCGCAGCGTCATCGGTGCCTTCTGCCCCAGCGGCATGCGCTGCGCGCAGGGAAGCGGCGCGAAATGCCTGCGGGGTCTGAACAGCCACGAGCGTCGAGCGGTCCGGAGTACTCATCACCGTGCCGTCGGCCGCAACCACCTTGATGGTGTCGACGACCGGCACGCCGGGCACTGCGGCGTCCGCACCGCCGGCAACGGCGCCGATCACTGCTGCGAACACCCGGCTCGATGCAAAGGGCCGGGCGGCATCGTGCACGCACACGACAGTGGCGTTCTCAGGAACCGCTGCGAGTCCGTTGCGAACGGACTCGCTCCTCGTTGCCCCGCCAGCCACCTCGAGCGGGTTCGAACGGTCAACGTTGGCGGCCGGGAGCACGAGCACTACGCCGTCGGACGCGTCCGAAGCAGCAGCGACTGCCCAGTCGAGCACCCTGCGTCCACCGAGTTCCTCGAACTGTTTCGGCTTCCCGAAACGCTGGCCCGAGCCACCCGCCACCACGATGGTCCACACGGCTTCCGGCACATCGTCCGAGGGTAGCGGCACTGAACATGGTTATCGGTTCTCCCGATGTTCGGCGGTCGGGTGAGGGGTAGTACCGTTAATGGCTCGTGGCTTACGAAGAACTGCTCGCTCACACCGAATTCTTTGAGGGCGCCAGCACCGAGGTGCTGAGCGCCCTGCTTCAGCACGCCACCGAGGTGAGCTTTCGCCGCAACGACGTGCTGTTCACCGAGGGCGACTCCCCGGACTCGCTGTTCGTCGTGCTCCGGGGCCGCATCGCCATGGTGAACACCTCCACCGACGGGCGCGAGAGCGTGCTCGCCCTCATGGACCGCGGGGACCTGTTCGGCGAGATGGGAATGCTCGACGACCGCCCGCGCTCGGCAACCGCCCGCGCGCTCGAGCCGTCGACCCTCCTGCGACTCCCCTACGAACCCGTGGTGGACCTCCTCGAGTCGTGGCCCTCGCTGCTGTGGGGCGTGGTGCGCCTGCTGGCCGGCCGCATCCGCAATATGGACGAGGCACTTGCAGACTCGGTGTTCCTCGACGTGACCGGTCGTACGGCCAAGCGCCTCCTCGAACTGAGTAACGGCAACGACGAGTTCACGCTCCCGCTCACGCAGGAAGAACTTGCCGGCATGGTGGGGGCGTCGCGCGAACGGGTGAACAAGGCCATCTCGTCGTTCATCCGGCTCGGGTGGCTCGAACAAACCGACCGCCGCTACAAGATCGTGCAGCGCGACCGTCTCGCGCTCCGCTCCCGCTGACCCCCTGAAATCGCCCGCGAATACGGGCTGCTTCGGTACCGAGAACACACGGGCGTCAGTGCGTTTGCACCCAGGCCTGTGCGGTATCCCAGGCGATTGCGGCATCCGCAGCGCGGTACGAATCCCGGGTTGAGTCGTGCACAAAGCCGTGGGCTGCCTCGGGAAACCGAAGCGTGGACACCCCGAGTGCCTCAAGCGCAACCACGTCGTCGGCGGGCGTGTACGGGTCCTGCTCGCCGATGACTGCCAGCACCCGCTCGGGGTGACCCGAGGCAATGAGGTCGAGCGGTTCGCGCTGGTCGGGCGAGCGCCACGACACCGGCATGCGGATCATCCCGTAGAACGCAACGATGCGGTCGAAGGTGCCGAGCGAGGCCGCCTTGAACGCGTACATCCCGCCCATACAGAACCCGATCATCACGACGCGGTCGCAACCGGTTTCTGCTGCCGCCTCCTCGAGATCATGCAGACGGTCGCGGTCGTCGGCAACCCGTAGCGCAGCAACCCGGGCATCGAGCTCGAGGGGCAGGTCCTGTCCGGGGAACGGCTCGGGTACGCACACCGACATGTCCCATTCCGCAGAGAGGCGCTCCGCTAGGTCGTCGAACAGCGGGCGGATTCCCCAGATGTCGGGAGCGATCACCAGGCCGGTGCGGGCTGTGGCCCGGTGGACGGAAATGGCCGGCGACCCGGACGGGAGCGTGATGCGCATGGCCCCATTGTGCCGCGCCGGGCAACCCTGTTGTTACGCGTCGCGTCGCTCCACGAGCCACCAGCCGAGCACGACGAGCGCAAGGGTCCACGAGCCGAAGTACACGCCGGACACGATGCGGCTGAACTCGACCCCGGGCCCCATGGAGTCCTCGCCGAAACTGGCGAGCTGTTGCCCCGAGCGGAACGGGAGCCAGCGGATGAGGTCCTCGTTGACGGCCGAGAAGATGGCCCCGACGATGCTCTCGACGAGCAGGGGCCAGAGCAGGAACACCGGGATCGCCCCGGCGGGCTGGCGCATCACGCTGCCGAGCCCGAATCCGAACAGCGTGGTGAGTAGGCACAGGACAGCCAGGCCGATGAGGGCCGCTCCGTCGGCCTCGTAGGGCACGTTCCTCGACCGCATGATGATCGACGACAGCACGAGGCACAGCATGGGCGTGACGATGCCGACCAGCAGGCCGAAGGTGCCGTACACGATGGTCTTGGCGGCGAGCACGCGGGAACGCCGGGGCTGGGCGGCGAAGGTGACCCGGATGGTGTTGTGTCGATACTCCTGACCGATCCCCAGCACACCGAGGACACCGCAGAGGTACACGGCCACCATCGAGGGGGCAATGACCGCTACGCCGAAGGAGTTGCGCGGATCGGTCATCGAGTTGTTCGCCACGAGCGCGAGCACGGCCGAGAGCACCAGCGGCAACCCGAGGGTGATTGCTATGAGGATGACGTTCGCCCGCACGGTGCGGAACTTGATCCACTCGGAACGGATCGCGCCGATCACTTCGGTGCCCCCCGGTACTCGACGGTCTGGTTGGTGACCTCGAGGTACGCGTCCTCCAGCGAGCCGGTCTGGTCCGCCAGTTGGTGGAGCACGATGCCGTTCGATGCGGCGACCGTTCCGATGTCGGTTGCCGACGCGCCATACACGTGCGCCGTGAGCGGGTCCTCGAACTGCAGCGTGGCACCCATCGCCTGTAGGTGCTGGCTGAGTGCCGCCATGCTCGGGCTCTTCACCCGGACCCACGAGTGGCCGAACTGCCGGACGAACTCGTCCACCGTGGTGGACGAGATGAGGCTCCCCTTGCCGATAACGATGAGGCGATCCGCCATGAGCGCCACCTCGGAGAGCAGATGGCTGCTGACAAGAACGGTCCGCCCCTGCGACGCGAGGTGCTTGAGGAACTCGCGGATCCAGCGCACCCCTTCGGGATCGAGGCCGTTCGCCGGTTCGTCGAGCAACAGCGTGCGCGGGTCGCCGAGCATCGCGGCGGCGATGCCGAGGCGCTGCTTCATGCCGAGTGAGAAGCCGCCGGTGCGCTTTTCTGCCACCTCGGTGAGGCCCACCATTGCGAGCACCTCGGAGACCCGCCCCGGGGACAGGCCGTTCGACGCTGCCACGGCGTGCAGGTGTGCACGGGCCTTGCGGGTGGGGTGCAGGTAGGCGGCGTCGAGCAGCGCCCCGACCTCGCGCAACGGTTGCGCGTACGAGGTGTAGGGCTTGCCGTCGAAGGTTGCCACACCGGCATTCGGTCGATCGAGGCCGAGCAGCAGGCGCATCGTGGTGCTCTTGCCCGAGCCGTTCGGCCCGAGGAACCCCGTCACCACGCCCGGCTGCACGTCGAACGACAGGTTGTCCACCGCGACGCGGGCGCCGTACTTCTTCGTCAGTCCTCGCGCTTCGATCACGTGAGCACCCTACGCCGTGGCGAACACGTCGATCATCAGGCGTACGTCACCCTCCATCGGGTACAGGATCGGGCACGTGCACCCCGTTGCCGTGTACTCGGCCACCTTGGCCTGCACCTCGTCGGGGGTTCCGGATGCCGTGATCATCTGAACCACCTCGTCGGGAACCAGCTTCGACGCCGCTACCACCTCGTCGTGCGTTGCGGGCCACGTGAGCACCTTGCCGATCTCGTCGAGGAGATCCTGGTTGACACCACTGGCCTTCATGATGTGCGGCTGCTGGCCGAGGTACTGCGTGACGAGCAGACGCGCGCCGTCGAGGGCCTTCTTGCGGTCACGGTCCACCGAGCACACGATGAGCTGCGGGCGGTCGATGTCGGCGAGCGTGCGGCCCGACTTTGCGGCGCCCCGCTCGAGGGCAGCGACGGCATCCACGTTGTAGGCGGGTGACACGAGGTAGTTGAGCACTGCACCATCCGCAATCTCGCCCGTGAGTTCCATCATCTGCATGCCGGTGGCGCCGATGTAGATCGGGATGTTCTTCGGGCGGCGCTCCTGGTACACGTAGTCCAGTTCCACGCCGTCGAGGTGCACGTACTCGCCGTGGAAGGTGACCTCCTCGTTGTTCAGGAGTGCACGGACTGTCGTGACCACTTCGCGCATCACCCGCAGTGGGCGGTCACGCTTGATGCCAACCTTGGCGGCGAGCGGGTCCCACCAGGCGCCGAGGCCGCAGATGACGCGCCCGGGCGCGAGGTCGTCGAGTGTGGAGAAGGTGGACGCAAGACGCGCGGGGTTGCGGGTCCAGACATCCATCACCCCGGAGCCGATCTTGATGGTGTCGGTAACGGCCCCGAACGCAGCCATCGGCACGATGGCATCCCGGACGAGACGGCTGTCTGCCTGCCAGACGGCGCTGAAGCCCTTCTTTTCTGCATACTTGACGATGTCCATTCCCTCACGAATGGGATGGGCGTCCTGGAGATACAGCGCTACGGGGGTCCGGGTCATCTTTACAGTTTGTCAAAGGCACCCCGACAAAACAACGACATGATCCGATCCGGCCTCCCCATTGATGGCATCCTGCCCGACCTCGAGGCAGCCCTGCGCGACTCCGGTGCAGCGGTCCTCACCGCTCCCCCGGGCTCCGGCAAGACCACCATCGTGCCGCTTGCCCTCCTGGAGTCCGAGTGGCTGCTCGGCCGGATCCTCGTGCTGGAACCACGTCGCCTCGCCACCCGAGCGGCTGCAAGGCGGATGGCGGACCTGCTCGGCGAGGACGTCGGCATGACCGTCGGCTTCACCACACGGGACGAGCGGCGCGTGTCGCCGGCAACCCGGATTGAGGTGGTCACCGAGGGCGTGCTCACCCGGAGGCTGCAGAACGGTCCGTCGATCGAGGGCACTGCGCTCATCGTCTTCGACGAGGTTCACGAGCGCAACCTGCAGACCGACCTCGGTCTCGCGCTCACGCTCGACGTGCGCGGCTCGTTGCGGCCGGACCTGCGCATCCTCGCCATGTCCGCCACGGTGCAGGCCGACCGCTTCGCGGAACTGCTCGGCACACCTGGTTCGCCGTGCCCTCGCCTCGATGCGTCAGGCCAGCCCTACCCCGTCGACATCCAGTATCTGCCGATGACGAAGTCCCAGCGCCTCGAGGAGGCCGTGGCGAACGCCGTCATGCGGGCGAAGCGAACCCATGACGGCGACCTGCTCGTGTTCCTGCCGGGGGCCGGCGAGATCAATCGGGTGGCCGAGTTGCTCGGTGGTGCCCTGCGCGACGAACCGGTCGATGTTCGCCCCCTCTACGGCATGCTGCCCGCAGCCGAGCAGGATGCGGCGCTCTACCCGTCACCGAGCGGCCGGCGACGCGTGGTGCTCGCCACCGATATCGCCGAGAGCTCGCTCACGGTTGAGGGTGTCCGCGTCGTGATCGACGCAGGTCTGGCCCGCGTCCCGCGCTACGACGTGGGTACCGGCATGACGAGGCTGCGAACCGTGGCCGCGAGCCGGTCCTCGGCGGACCAGCGATCCGGTCGCGCCGGGCGCCAGTGGCCGGGTGTGGCGTACCGGCTGTGGTCCAAGCTCGAGCAGGGCACCCGTCGCGCATACCTCGAGCCGGAGATCACCCAGGTGGACCTCTGCGGGCTGGCTCTGGAACTCGCCGCCTGGGGAACCGCCGACCCGTCGGGGCTGCAGTGGCTGGACACCCCACCGCTCCGTGCGTACAACGAGGGGCGCTCGCTGCTCACGATGCTCGGCGCGCTGGATGCGGATGGTCGCCTCACGGATCTCGGTCGCCGCATCAACTCGCTCCCGCTGCACCCGCGTCTCGCCCGCATGGTGATCGAGGCCGGCACACCCACCGCTGCTGCGATCGGTGCGCTGCTCGAGGACCGGGATGTGCTGCGCGGGCGGCCCGACGAGGTGCCCACCGATCTCGGTCTGCGCCTCGAACTGCTCGACAACCCGTCGCGCCGTCACCCGGCCGCAGACGGGCGTGCGCTCGGCGGGGCACGCCAGCGCTGGCGCGACATCGCCCGCCGTGCCGGGATCTCCCTCGAGCGCGGCATCGACGCGTCCGAGGCCGGCCGCGACCTCGCGCTTGCGTACCCGGACCGTCTCGCCGTGCGTCGCGGTACACCGGGCAACTTTCAGCTGCGCTCGGGCACCGCGGCAACCGTGCCCAAGGGCGACCCCCTCGCCGAGGAACGTTTCTGCATCGTCGCGGACCTCGATGGCGATCGGCAACGCGCCAGGGTGCGGATCGCCGCCGCGCTGTCCGTCGAGGACGTCATCGAGCGCTTCGCCCACGACATCGAGCACCGCGAGTCCCTCGCCTGGGACCGTGGCCGCAACGAACTCGTTCTTCGCGAGGAGGAGCGCCTCGGGGGCCTCGTGCTCGCGGAGCGCAGCAGTCGACCGAACGCCGGGCCCGACACCGTCGCTGCCCTGGTGGAGCGCGTGCGGCAGGACCGCCTGCAGACCCTCAACTGGACGGATGCGACACAGGCCCTGCGGGCACGCGTCACATTCCTGCACCGCACCCGTGGCGAACCGTGGCCCGACTGGACCGACGCTGTGTTGCTCAGCATGCTGGAGGACTGGCTCGCGCCTGCCCTGCACGGGATCACGAGTTGGGCAGGGGTGCGTTCGCTCAACCTCACTACCGTGCTGCGCGCCACGCTGGACCCGAGCGTTGGGTACCGCCTCGACGAGCTTGCACCCCCGGCCATCACGCTGGCCAGCGGCCGCTCCGTCACCGTCAACTACACCGACGACGGGCCGATGATCTCGGCGCGGCCGCAAAATCTCTATGGCACCAAGGTTCACCCCACGGTGGCGGGCCAGCCCGTGATCGTCGAACTGCTGTCGCCGGCCGATCGCCCGATCCAGATCACGCGTGACCTGCCTGGCTTCTGGTCCGGCTCGTGGAGCGAAGTGCGCAAGGACATGGCCGGCAGGTATCCGAAGCATCCGTGGCCCGTTGATCCGGCCAGTGCGGAGCCGAGGTAGCAGCGTGGACATCAGCGTGATCATCCCCGTGCTGAACATGGCCGACACCATCGAGGAACAGCTACAGGCCCTCGCAGCACAGGACTTCACGGGTGATTTCGAGATCCTCGTCGTTGACAACGGGAGTACCGACGGCACCGTCGACCTCGTCCGGTCACGCGCAGTGAAGGACCCGCGCGTCCGTCTCGTGGACGGCTCCCACCTCCCGCGCAGCGGAGGCGCAGCACGGAACCTCGGGGTTGCATCGGCCTACGCCGGCCTCATCGCGTTCTGCGACGCCGACGACGTCGTGCAGCCGGGTTGGCTCGCCGCGATCCACGACGCCCTACTCGTTGCCCCCGTTGTCACGACCACCCTCGAGAACTGGTCACTCAACCCCCACCTGCGAACCGAACTCGTGCCGCAATTCATCGGCCAGTACACCGTGATCGGATTTCCCGGGATTCCCGGCGGCGCGTTCGGGGTTCGCCGCGACGTCTACTGGACGATCGGCGGGTTCGACGAGCATTTTCGCGGTGCAGTGGACTCAGAACTTGCTGTGCGCCTCGGGCTCGCCGGTTACACCGTCGCCCATCTTGATGATGCCATCGTGAGCGTCCGACTGCGGGAGGGTGCAGCGGCGAACTTCGGGCGGCACTACCGCTTGCACCTCTCGCTGATGGTTGTTCGGGATCTCCACCGCCTCGGTCGAGCCTCGCTCGCAGTGCGCGGTCGCGCGGTAATCCGGCGGGTCTGGCGTCTTGTCCGCGCAGGGAAACTCGTGTTCGACTGCGCCGGTCGCCAGACCTGGATGCAGCGGGCCGGCGAAGTGTGTGCCGAGGCTGTCGACGCGCTGCGGCGACCGACCTCAGCCGTAATCCGTCCCGACCTAGAGGCGTGAAAACAGTCGCGCGGCCTGCTCGGCAGCCTTCGCGCGGACCTCGTCGATGTCCACGCGTGTCGGCTTTCCGTCGCGCAGCAGCACCTCACCGTTGGCAGCCACGACGTCGAGCGCACGTATCCCCGGCGTGAACGCCACGTGCCACGCCGAGTCCACGTGGTCGTAGTTCCAGGTGACACGGTCGCCCCGCGCCTCGGGCACGAGCGCATAGCCGTTCTCGAGCCACGACCACGCGGTGTCCGGCGAGGCGAGCACGTCGTCGGCCCGGTGGGCCACGTAGGCAAGGCGCATCTCCTCGAGCATGTCTGCACCGATGCCGTCGGTGCCGAGCACCACGCGCTGGCCCGGGAACCGCCGTGCCGGTGCTGCGTACCCCACAGCATTGTTCATGTTGCTGCGCGGGTTGTGCGCAATCGTTCCGGGCAGCGAACGGTCGAGGTTCACGCAGTGCACGAGCAACCAGTCGTCGGCGGCAAGCGACTCGAGACGGGCGCCGGCCGTCACGTCGCCCGGGCCCTCGGCAACGTGGATGTGCACGCCAACACCGAGATCCTGTGCCAGGCCGGCGGCCTCGCGCAGTGTGCTGTCGGTGCAGGTGAACGCCGCGTGCACGCCGACCATTCCACGGCCGCCAGCACGCACGAAACGTTCGTTCTCCGCGAGCCCACGACGAGCGCCGTCCGCACCGTGGCGATCGGTGACGCCGTACGCACACACTGCCTTCACGCCCACCTCGGCACACGCATCGGCGATGACTGAGAGCGACCCCTCAATGGCGTTCGGCGACTCGTGATGGTCCACGATGGCCGTGGTTCCGCACA
>CAFAAJ010000016.1_pt1 | contig 21701 bp, 21 predicted proteins | sample 7267551 | NCBI WGS metagenome assembly CAFAAJ01 (sample SAMEA6813983, study PRJEB35770) | uncultured Acidimicrobiales bacterium | biome: Freshwater; feature: Freshwater reservoir; material: water | place: Czech Republic | collected 2017-08-18 | depth 30m m
AGTTCGAGGTGTCCTTGATGAGGATGCACTCGAGGTCGATCATGTTCGACACGAAGACGAAGTTGAACGTGAAGAACCCGATCAGCGCCATGTCGAGCCTGCGCCTGCGGAGCGGCACGCTCTCGCGCCCGGTCCTATCGAGTTCGGGCGGTTTCCACGTCATCAGTCCCACGGACTGGAAACTGTAGTGGTTTCGTCGTTGTCCTAAGGTAAGAAGCGGCCACCCACCGATCGCCTCAGGAGCGCGCGACACCATGACCAGCAATCACATCGACCTCACCGGCCACATCGCACTGGTCACTGGCGCGTCGTCGGGCCTCGGACTGCGCTTCGCACAGGTGCTCGCCGAGGCCGGCGCCACGGTTGCCTGCGCGAGTCGCCGTATCGAGCGTGTCGAGGCTGTCGCCAAGGACATCAACGCACGCGGTGGCAAGGCGATCGCGATTCCGCTCGACGTTCGCAACGATGCTGCGCTGACCGCCGCATTCGACCGCATCGAGGCTGAGGTGGGAACGGTGGACATCCTCGTGAACAACGCTGGCATCCCCGACGCGCAGTTCGCCACCAAGATGTCGACCGAACTTGTGGACGCCGTGCTCGGTACCAACCTGCGTGCACCGTGGCTGATCTCGTGCGAGTTCGCGCGGCGCCTCATCAAGCTCAAGCAGCCGGGCCGCATCGTCAACATTTCCTCGATGGCCGGGTTCGTAACCAACGGGGGCGGCGCGTCGCTGTACGCCGTTACCAAGACCGCAGTGAACCGCATGACCGAAGCGCTCGCGAGTGAGTGGGCCCCGTTCAACATCAACGTGAACTGCATCGCGCCTGGGGCGTTCGCCTCCGAAATGATGGACGGAATGCTCGAGCGCATGGGCGACATCACCCGTGGCTTCCCCCGCAAGCGGCTCGGCCAGCCCACCCAGATGGACTCCACCCTGCTCTTCCTCGTGGCACCGCAGTCCGAGTTCGTCACCGGCACCGTGGTGAAGGTGGACGACGGCCAGAGCTCGCGCTGAGCCGGCCCACCACGCTGGGGGTTACATCCCGTAACGCTTGGCCGGGAAGTCGCCGGAGCCGATCTGGTGGGTCACGAGGTGTGAGCCGTTCCAGTGGTGTGCGGTGATCGCCGGGGGCTCGTAGTTCCAGGCGCCGTGTGCACCGGGGCGCAGGTCGAACGCCACTGCGTGGGCAACGCTCGGCGCGGTGGCCACAATGGTTCCCGCCCACCGTCGTGAGATGTTGCGATGAAGGTGACCACACGTCACGCGCTCCACCTGGGGGTTCACTGACACGATGCGTTCCATCGCTGCCTGTGCATCGGCGGAAAGTCCCTGCTCATCCATGTGACCGATCCCGGTGGTGAACGGAGGGTGGTGCATGGCGATGATCGTCGGTCTCTGTGGTTTCTGTTGCAACGTGCGCTCGAGCCACTCCAGTTGATTCGCCGAGAGATCACCACCCGCTTCATGGTCCACGAGCGTGTCGAGGCCGACGAGCCGGAGCGCACCAATGTCGGCCACGAAGTCGCACGAGGGCCCCTTGCCCAGTTCTCCATGATCGGGGAACACCTCGCGCATGGCCGCACGGTTGTCGTGGTTCCCCGGCATGAGGTACAGCGGCATCCCAGCAGTCACGATCGGCGCGAGCAACACCTTGAGGTGGTCGTACTGGTTCACCCTGCCCTCGTTGACAAGATCACCCGTGATGAGCACAGCGTCCGGCCTCACCGTGAGCTGGCGAACGGTCTCCACAGCAGCACGGAGGAACGACGACGTGTCGATCTCGTTGTGGCACAGCCGCGCGTTGGCGACGATATGGGTGTCGGTGAGCTGGACGATCAGTGTTGACAGGTTCCTTGATGCTTGGGGCGCCATGAACCCAGTCTGGCCCAATCGGGTTCAGCTGTCGCGGAGACCCGCGGCGATCAGCTTCGGTCGGAGCACCTTGTCGAACTGATCGAGGCCAGCGAGGTAGTCCACCCACGAGATGCTGATGCCGTCGAGGCCCGCATCGGAGAACTGCTTCATACCCGCAACCACCTGATCGGCGGTGCCGACCAGCGGGATGGCGCCGTAGCCGGCGATGAGGTTGGAGGCCATGGACTCCCAGCCGTCGCCGAGCGCGCTCTCGGAATTGGGTACGAGCGTGTCGAGCAGGTTGCGCACACCCTCCCAGTCGCCCTTCTCCTTCACGTACTTGTCGCGGTACGCAACGGCCTCCTCCTCGGTGTCACGGCACACGATGTACCCCTGACCGAACACGAGGATGTCCCGCCCGTAGGTCTCGCGAGCGAGCTTCTTCACGCCCGCGGCGATCTGGCCTGCGGTCTCGATGTTCGGTGCCACCACGAAGTTCACGTCGCAGTGCTTGGCTGCGAAGTGCTGGCCGCGCTCGCTGTTCCCGGCGGACATGAGCACGGGGTGCGGGTTCTGGACGGGCTTGGGCTCGGAGTACGCGTTGGGCACGTCGAAGTACGGGCCCGCGTAGTCGAAGAACCCCTCCTTGGTCCAGAGGTCCTTGCAGACATTCACCCAGTCCTCGGCGTACTCGTAACGCTCGTCGTGACCGCGCTGGGGCACGCCGAACATGTTGATCTCTTTGTCGTTCCAGCCCGCAACCATGTTGAGACAAAAACGACCGCCGGAGATGTGGTCGATCGTTGCCACTTCCTTCGCGGCACGTACGGGGTGCACGGTGGGCACGTGGAACGTGGCAAATATGCCGATGTTCTTCGTGACGGCGGCAAGACCGGCGGCCCAGGTGAACGGGTCGAAGTTGCGATGGTTGAAGTTGACGTTGCCACCCATCCCGTGCCAGCGCGCAACAGGGATGATGGCCTCAATACCGCAGGCCTCGGCGGCCTGGGCAACCGCAACAGACTCGCTCCACTCGGCCTTCAGGGACTCGGGCATGTCCGTCATGGCACAGCCATTGCTGACGTTGACGCCAAACACGCCGAGCTTGAGGCGGTTGGGTGACGAGATCAGCGGGTTGGTGCTGCGGGACTTGCGGGAAGACATGGGATTCTCCTAATGAATTAGTGACCGTGACCGGACGGTTCGGAAATCCGGTTGATTTCGAGCGCACGCATCCTGAATGCAGTGCGCTCGCGATAGCGCTCGAGCAGCTTTGAGAGGCCCACCGCAGCGATGAGCGCGAGACCGAAGAACAGCGAGTCGAGGATGCGCCGGATCCCCTGGTTCTCGATCGAGCGCTGCAGACCCGCAACGAGACTGGCAAGCACGAAGATCGAGGCGACCGTGCCCCCCACGTTGAAGCGTCCGAGGAACTGGGTGGAACCGAGGAAGCAAGCAGCGAATGCGGGCAGGAGGTATGGACCACCGGCTGTCGCGTTGCCGGCGGTCTGTGCGGCCGACACGATGCCTGCGAAACCCGCGACCACCGAGCAGATGAGCAGCGACAGGACGACGTAGCGCTTCGTCTGCACACCGGCAAGGCGCGCCGCATCGGGGCCGTCTCCCGTTGCGTGCATGTAGCGGCCGGCCGGAGTGTGCTCGAGCACGTACCAGAGCACGAGCGCGATGACGACCAGGTAACCCACCTTGGCCTGAATGCCCCAGAACATCTGGCTCTTCGCGACGTCCTTGAAGGCGTTCGGCACCTGCACCTGCACGCCGCCCGAGGTGTACTCGGCAATTGCGGTGATCACCGCGCCGGACGCAAGCGTTGCGATGAACGAGTTGATCCGGATACCGACCACGAGCAGTGCATTCGCCGCGCCGCACACAAGGGCGACCACGAGGGTGAGCGCCATGGCGGGCCACATGTTCCAGTGATATTCGGTCTGCAGCCACGAAACCATGACCGAACTGAGGCTGATGACGCCAGCGATCGAGAGGTCGAACGTGTTGGTGAGCAGCGGTGCCACCAGGCCCACCGCAACGATGGCCTTGGTGGACATGTCGATGTTGAGCACCGACTTGTGGGTGGTCCAGTTGATCCACAGTTCGGGGATCCAGATCCAGAAGACGGCGAACCCGACCACGTAGAGATAGACGATGCTGATGTTCCCCGGGGAGAACTTTGAACGAGCGATCTTCAACTGAGGATCTCCTGCACAATGCGGTCGGATGTCAGTGATCCCCCGGACAGTTCGGTGGCAACCTTGCCGCCGCGCAGCACGAGCACGCGATCACAGACATGGGCGAGTTCTTCGGCGTCGGATGAGCACATGATGATGGCGGTGCCACCCTCAGCCGACTTGGCGAGCAGTTCGTAGATGGACGCCTTGGCACCGACGTCCACTCCTTGGGTCGGCTCGTCAAGCACGAGCACCGAGGGGGAGGTGCGCAGCCACCGGGCAAGCACAGCCTTCTGCTGGTTGCCGCCAGAGAGCGTGATGATCCTTCGCTCGGGGTCTGCGGGGCGGATGTCCACCTCTGCTACCCAGCGCACGGCCTCGCTTCGCTCGGCGTCCCGGCGCAGCCATAAGCGGCCGAAGGGCCCGAGGCGCGGGAGCACGACGTTCTCCCGGACCGTGTGCTCGGGGATGCAGCCGAGACCCTTGCGGTCTGCGGGCACCAGTGCCATCCCGGCGATGATCGCCTCCCGGGGTGCCCTGACAACTCGACCGCCAACGCGGACCTCGCCGCGCACGGGGCGCTTGGCCCCGAAAAGCAGCGCCGCCACTTCGTCACGGCCGGAGCCGACGAGGCCGGCGATACCGACCACCTCGCCGCGTCGCACCGTGAGGTCGAGATCGATGAGGTTCTCCCCGGCGAGGTTCTCGGTCTGTACGGCAACTTCGGACATCGGCTCGGGCGGTGCGGTGTAGAGGTCGTCGATGGCGCGGCCGACGATGAGTTCGATGAGCCTCGTCTGGTCCAGTTCACGAAGCGGCTGCGAGCCCACCACGACCCCGTCACGCAGCACGGTGACGTGGTCTGCGAGGTCGAACACCTCGTCGAGTCGGTGCGATACGAAGATGACGCCGCCACCGCGCTGAGCGATTCGGCGCACGGCGGCGAACAGGCGGTCCACCTCGGGCTTGGGCAGCGAGGCGGTCGGCTCGTCGAGCACGAGTACCCCCCACTCGCCGTCAACCCAGTCCTGCAGTGCACGGACGAGGGCGATGATGGCCTGATCGGCGGGGGCGAGTGCCTGTACGAGCGTTCGCGGGTCGGCCCGCACGTCGAATTCGGCAAGGAGAGCACGAACGCGCGCCGCTTCCTTAGCCCAATTGATGCGGCCGAGCGCACCGGTGTGGTAGCCACGACCGAGCGCGAGGTTCTCCATGATGCTGAGCGACCGCACGAGACCGAGGTCCTGGTGCATGACATGCAGGTGAGCGCGTTCATGAGGATCGAGGGATGCGATGTCGACGGTCTCGCCGTGGAGACTCACCATCGAGCCTGGATCGGGTTGGTGGTACCCGGCGAGGATCTTGATGAGGGTGGATTTTCCCGAACCGTTCTGGCCCACGAGTGCGTGGATCTGCCCGGGCAGGATTTGCATCGACACGTTGTTCAGCGCAACTTGGCCGGGGAAGCTTTTACTCAACGACTCGATGTCGATGAGCGGCTGTTGGCTCGCGGGCTGGTCGGTCATGGCAGGTGCATTGTTGCCCAAATGCTCGTCGGCTGCCGCTAACGACCGGACGAACCGGACGTCAGCGGCAGCCGAGTCACATCACTGGACGTGGGGTGACGTCAGGAGACGCCCCACAGAGCCTTGAACGCGGCCTCGAAGCCGTCGATGCCGGGCCAGGCAACTGCCGGGTCCGTGATGGCACCCTTGGTGAGGATCCGCAACGGCACGCCGGAGATGGCGACGTTTGCGTGGTCGGCGAACGTCGTCAGCGGACGGGCGGCGAAGGTGCCGGTGTCCTGACCGTTGAGCGCACGCAGGCCTGCGTCAACCGCACGCCAACCGAGGAACGAGGTGGGCAGCGCCATGTCGGCTTCCTGCTGTCCGGCCGCGATCATCGCGTAGTTGAGCGGGGTGCCCGCCTGGGAGATGATCGGCACACCTGCGCCGATTCCGGCACCGGCGAGAGCGTCGGGGAGACCGATGATCATGTCGCCGAAGCCAGTGACGATGAAGTTGACCGACGGGTCGGCCTGCAGGTCAGCGATGAGCGTGGAGATGTGCTTGCCAGCGATGAGATCGGGCACGGTCACCTCTTCGTACTTCACCTTGCAGTCGGGGCACACGAGGGCGATTTCGTCCTTGAAGCCCTGCATCTCGATGCCGAGCACCGGGAACTGCGGGATGGTGATGAAGAGCACGTTGCCCTTGCCCTCGGTCTTGGCCGTGACGTAGTCGGCGAACAGCACACCGTTGAACCAGTAGTCATCACCGGTCACGAGGTTGGCGGCGAAGCCTTCCGTCTTGTACGGCTCGGGGATCGACCAGCCGACGACGGGGATCTTGAGGTCGTTGAGCTGCTTGAGCTCATCGGCGAACCACTCGCGCGGGTTGCCCGAGGTCATCACCATGGTCGGCTTGGCCTGAATGGCCTGCTGGAACGCAGCCTGCACGGTGTCGGCGGTGTCCTGATGCGCGATTGCAACGTACTCGCCGCCGATGGCCGTGGTTGCGGCCTTGATGCCCTCGCCAATGGAGGCGCACACCGGCACCGAACACTGCACGTAGACGACCTTGGCGCCCTTCGGAATGGACTTGATGGCTTCGGTCAGACCCAAGTCGGTCTGGGACTTGCTGAACTCGGCGATGCGGGCCTTGGCCAGCTCGACACCGGTCAGTTCTGCAACAGTGGTGTCCGGTGCAACGGTGGTCTCCGGTGCGACAGTGGTCTCGATGGTCTCGGCGGAGTCCTTGTTACCGCAGGCCGCCGCGACCAGAGCAAGTGCTCCGACCGTCAGGACCGCGACAAGCCGCGCTCTACTCGTGGATCGCATGTATTTCCCCCTGGTTTGTTCACGATTGGAAAGGAATCGAAGTTCCTATGGTAGTTACTTACCTGACTACTCCCCTCCCATTCTGACACGACAGGGCTTCCCATGGCAGAAAACGGCATTATTGACCTCCACGGGCACATCTTCCTCGAGGGGTCGATGGGGGCAGCAGGCTGGTGCGGGCCCTCGATCGGCACCAATCCCGATGGGAGCCCCTTCTTTCAGGTGGGCAACTACCGGCTCGACGGGGTGGGGTACCGGGGATCCATCATCGGGGACGTCGAGGTTCGCCTCGCCGCTATGGATGAGCAGGGCATTTCCGTCCAGGCGCTCTCCCCGAACCCCCTCACGTACCTCCATTTCATCGACGCCCATCTGGCGATCGACTTCTGCCAGGTCCACAACGACGAACTCGCCGCCCAGGTGCGGGCCCACCCGGACCGCTTCGTCGGGCTCGGGGCCCTACCCATGCAAGACGTTGGGGCGGCCTGCCAGGAGTTGCGCCGCTGCGTCAACGAACTCGGGCTGTTGGGGGGCTACATCGGCACCGACATCGGGCGGTTCCTCGACGACCCGACGATGGACGAGCTGTACTCCACCTGCGTCGAGCTCGACGTCCCGCTCTTCATGCACCCCACCCAGTCCGGCATCGACGGACCGCTGCGGGACCCACGGGTGAGGCGCTTCGACCTCGACCTCGTGCTCGAGTACTCCTTCGAAGAGGTACTTGCCGTTTCCACCCTCGTGTTCGGCGGGGTCACGACGCGCTTCCCCACGCTCGACATCTGCATCTCCCACGGCGGGGGATTCACGCCGATGGGTATGAGCAAGCTGCGCAAGATCGCCGAGCGGCGCAAGGCAGCACCGGCGTGGATCAGCGAGCCCGGTGCGTTCGACCAGGCAGTGTCCCGGCTGTGGTTCGACTGCCACGTGGCGGGGGCCCGCGAGTTTGAGTTCGCCCTCGCCCAGCTCGGTACGGAGCACCTCGTGTTCGGCACGAACTTCGGCGGGTGGGACAAGGGCACCGGGCCCGACGTGACAGACCTGCGGGGCACCCTGAACGCGAACGCCATCCGGCTCACGCGGATGGATCGCCGTGCACCGCACATCGCCTCGAGGTTCGTGTGAGCACGGGCGCGGGCACCGGTCGGGCAACCGCCCGGACGAAGGTGCTCGTCACCGGCGCCGGAAGTGGCATCGGCGAGGGGATCGCCATGGTGCTCGCCGAGCGCGGCTGGCAGGTGGCCGTGAATGACATTGATGGTGACGCCGCAGCGCGCGTTGCAAACCGCCTCGGTGGCGTCAGCGTGCCGGGCGACGTGGGGGCGGACCCGGCCGGCATCGTGAACCGAGCGGCCACGCTCCTCGGCGGCCTCGATGCACTCGTGAACAACGCCGGGATCCACCGGCGCGCGCCGCTCGCCTCGGTAACACCCGAGCAGCTCGACGATGTGTACCGGGTGAACCTCCGGGCTGTCGTGCTCGCGTCCCAGGCAGCACTCGCTCACTTTGCCGTGCACGGCTCCGGCAGCATCGTGAACCTGTCCTCGATCGCAGCCGTTACCCCGCAGATGGACGTCGGTATGTACACGGCCGCAAAAGCAGGTGTGAGCGCGTTCACCCAGCAGGCGAGTGTGGAGTGGGGACCGCTCGGCGTGCGAGTGAACGCCGTCGCCCCCGGCATGACCCGCACGGCGATGGCCGAGGCGGTGTACGCGGACCCGATGCTGCACGAGCGACGCCGCGGCATGGTGCCTGTCGGCCGTATCGGCACACCGCGCGACATTGGCACGGCGGTGGCCTTCCTGCTGTCGGCCGACGCGTCGTACGTCAGCGGCCAGACGCTCGTGGTGGACGGCGGGTTCACCCAGACGCTCATCGGGTTGCTGCCGCACCCGGGCGCCCCCTCGTCGTAGGGGATACGCGTACCCGGCACCAGTTCACTACTCTCACGTTCGTGACAGACGCCAAGACGCTCATCGAGCAGCTCGTCCTGCAACTGCAGGGGGTGGGATTCTCCGCCTACGAGGCCAAGGCGTACACCGCGCTGGTCGAGGCGGGAAGGCCGTTGAACGGGTACGAGGTGGCGAAGCGGTCCGGTGTGCCGCGCAGCACGGTGTACGAGGTGCTCGGCAAGTTGGCTGCACGCCGCGCTGCCTACGAGGTTGCCGACGAGAGCGACTCCGTGTCATACGTCCCGCTGTCGCCAGCCATGCTGACGAGCCGGTTCCGCTCGAACATGGACCACGTGGTCAACTCACTCGAGTCCGGCTTCGACCTGCTGTCCACCCCGGCGCAGGCCCGCCTCACGCACGCGATCAGTGGGAGGTCTGACCTCTTGGACCGCTGCCAGGACGTGATCCGCGCCGCCCGAACAGACATCTTTGTCTCCGTCTGGCCCGAGGAGCTCGACGTGCTCCGAACAGACCTGCGTCGGGCCGCGGACCAGGGCGTCGACGTATCCGTACTCTGCTTCGGCGACCCGGGTGAGCCGATCGGCTACTCCTACCAGCATGAGTTCTCGAGCCCCGACCAGGTGCTCGACAACGTGGGATGCAGGCTCATGGTCGTGGCCGGCGACCGGGAACAGGCAGTGATCGGGGGCCTCGACGGGTCCGACACCTGGGGCACGTACACCGACGACGCTGCTGTCGTAGCGGTCTCGGTGGAGTATGTGCGCCACGACATCGCCATGCAGTTGCTCATGCGTCGCACGAGCGGCGACGAGTCCATCCAGGAGTACTGGCGCACGGCCAAGGAACTCATGCGGCTGCGGTCGGACCATGGCGAACCGGCCGAACGCCTCCGCCAGATGGCTAAGGCCCGGGGTCGGCGTTAGTCTCCTCACGACGTACCGGGACGCCGAAGCAAGCCGGTGAACCGGCAAGGAGGGCTCAGGAACCGTCATGGATGTACCCGTCGTGGAACTGACCGGCTGGCGCGACGTGAACGAGGCGCTGCGCCGCAAGGAAGCCCGCCAAGCCCTCTATGACGAGGGCGCTGTTGTCATGGGCGACTGCCTGCTCACGCTGCACGGTGACCCGCACCGCGATCGCCGACGGCTCGAGAACCGGTTGTTCCGCCGTGAGGTCTTTGACGTGTGGGAGAACCAACTCCTCGCGCAAACCCTCACCGACACCCTTGCGCCGTTCCGCGCAGCCGGGCGCGGCGACCTCATCGTGATCGGCTACCGCCTCGCGATGAGCCTCACCGCCCATGTCGCGGGGATCGACCACAACAGCGCGGACCCGGACGCAACCGAACGGCTCTACGGGATCGTCAAGAAGTTCAGCGAGGGCGCCACGCTCGTCCACTCCACGCGCAACAAGGACGAGGTGCGCGCCGAGGTGCTCGCTGTCATGGACGAGTTCGACGAGTCCGTGCTGCAGCCAGCCATCGCACGTCGGGTTTCGCTGATCGGCGAGGTTGCCGCCGGTACCCGGCCCGAGAACGAACTCCCCCAGGACGTACTCACCACCCTGCTGCGGAACCAGGACCGTCTCGACCTCCCGCACGAGGTCATCCGGCGCGAGATTGCCTTCTACCTGCAGGCAGGCGCCCACTCCACGGCGAACTCGCTCACACACACCCTCGACCAGGTGTGGGCGTGGGGGGCAGATCACCCCGAGGACCTCCAACAGGCCCGCACCGACAAGGCGTTCCTGCAGCGTTGCATGCACGAGGCGCTCCGGCTCGAGCCCGCGAGCCCGGTTGCGTGGCGCGAGGCAGTGTCGGACTTCGAGGTGGCAGGACGGACCATCACCACCGGGACGCGCCTCGTGCTCGACCTCAAGGCCGCGAACCGTGACGCCTCGGTGTGGGGGCCCACCGGTAACCGATTCGACCCGCACCGTCAGGTTCCCGACGGCGCCGCCCCGTGGGGGCTCAGCTTCGGGGCCGGCACGCATGCGTGCATCGGTCAGGAACTGGACGGAGGCCTCGTGGACGGCGACATGAGCGGGGGCACCACACAGCGCCTCTACGGCACGGTTGCGGTCATGGCCCACGCCGTGCTCGAGGCGGGCGGGCGCCGGGATCCCGCAGCGCCACCGGTGCTCGACCCGGCGAGCGTCCGCAAGCACTACAGCTCGTACCCCATCCTGTTCGGAGCACTCTGATGTCCAAGTCCATTCTCGTCACCGGCGCCGCAGGCGGGCTCGGCGCAGCGATTGCCGCAGCGGCAGCCGCGGACGGCTACCGCGTTGCGCTCCTCGACGTCGACCAATCCGTTACCAAGACCGCTGCGTCGATCCCCGGGGCCACCGGCTTCGTGTGCTCCACCACCGGTGTTGATGGGGTCAACGCCGTGCTCGACGCGTTCGGCACGCCCGATGCGGTCGTGAACAACGCCGGCATCGTGCGCTTCGGGCCGTTGCTCGACCAGACACTCGATCAGTGGCGTGCCGTGGTGGAGGTGAACCTGACGGGAACGTTCACCGTGGCACAGGCGGTTGCCAAGCGACTGGTGGCCGAGGGCCGTCGCGGTTCGATGGTGAACATCACCTCGATGAACGGTGTGATGCCCGGCCCGAACGCTGGCGCGTACGGCTCCACGAAGAGCGCAGTGGCGCTGCTCACGAAGCAGATGGCGGTGGAGTGGGGGCAGCACGGCATCCGCGTGAACGCCATCGCTCCGGGCCTCATCGATGCCGGCATGTCTGGCCCCATCTACGCAGACCCGCAGATCCGTGCACTGCGCGAGTCCCGGGTGCCGCTCGGCCGTCTCGGCACATCAGATGACATCTCACGCGCCGTGCTCTGGTTGCTCTCGGATGCGTCGGAATACATCACCGGCGAGGAGATCCTCGTGGACGGAGGTGTCACCATCTCGGTGATCGCCGGCCTTCCCCGGCCGCAGTCCGTTGACGCGGTCGGCGTCAAGCCGGGCATGACGCCCACCACGAACGACCCGAAAGGCAATCGCTGATGCGACCCGTCGAAGGAATGTCCATCCTCATCACCGGTGGGGGCTCGGGCCTCGGGGCCGGTGCGGCCGAGCACTTCTGCAAGCTCGGCGCCAAGGTCACCATCTCTGGTCGTCGCCGCGACAAGATCGAGGCCGAGGCTGCTGCCATCGGGCCCAACTGTCTCGGAGTTTCCGGCGACGTAACGGTGGATGCCGACCGTCGCCACATGATCGACGCTGCTGTAGCGCACGGCGGAGGCAAGCTCGACGCGCTCCTCAGCAACGCGGGAAACATGTACCGCGGTGCCATCGACGAGCTCGACGAGAAGCAGTTGCTCGACATCTTCAACACCAACGTGGTGGCCGGCATGATGCTGACGGGCCTCGCGAAGCCGCACCTGCAGAAGACCCAGGGCTGTGTGGTGTTTGTCGGCTCTGTGCATACCCAGCGCGCCTTCCCGGGTGCCTCCCCGTATGCCGCCACCAAGGGCGCTCTCGAGACCCTCACGCGGGTGCTCGCCGCGGAACTCGGGCCCGTTGGTATCCGGGTCGGCTGCATCCGGCCAGGTGCCGTCTTCACCGAGATCAACCAGCGCGCCGGGCTCGGTGACGCCGACGCCGCGTACGAACGTCTCGTCGGGCTCGGCCCGGCGCACGCGCTCGGCCGAATCGGCACGGTGCAGGAGATTGCTGAGGCGTACGAATACCTTGTGCGCGCCGAGTGGACCACCGGCAACGTCCTCACGGTGGACGGCGGGCTCGGGCTCGGCGTCACCAACGCATAGCCGGGCCGGGTAACCATGGGATCTGCCGGTCGGGCGCTCCTACCCGATAGACCAGTTCAAGAATCCAGTTCGAGAGACCACAGGGAGTACCGAGGATGAGCGAGATCCTGATCACCGGGGGCAGCCTGATCGACGGCACGGGCGCAGCGCCCCGCGCAGCAGACGTGCTGCTGCGCGATGACTCCATCGTGGCCGTGGGTCCTCACGGCACGGTTGTGGCGGCGGCGGATGCGCTGCGTATCAACGCCACCGGCAAGACCGTCATGCCGGGGCTCATCGACGCGCACCTACACAGCACGTTCGACGACGTGCAGTCGAACGACGAACTGTTCTTCCACCGCGAGGCGGCCATGTCTGCCCTCACCACATCGCAAAATCTGCAGAAGATCCTGCGCGCGGGTGTCACCTCGTTCATGGACCCCGACACCGCTTGGGGCATCGGGCCGTCGGTGCGAGACGCCATCGACTGTGGTGTCATTGACGGTCCCCGCATGAAGACGGGCTACCAGGCGCTGCTCACCGCAGTGGGTGGCACGGCAGGGCGGCTCATTCCCGACGAGGGACGTACCGGGTACGCACAGGTGGTCAACAACACCGACGAGATCGTGATGTGGACACGGCGCCACATCAAGTACGGGGCTGACTGGATCAAGATCCACGCCACTGGCAGCGTGCCCACGCGCAAGGGCGAGTTGCTCGTGTGGACCGAGGACGAGATGAAGGCATCGTGCGACACCGCGCACGACCTCGGTATCCCGGTTACGGCGCACTGTCGCAGCGACGAGTCCACCGCCGCTGCCGTGCGTGCCGGCGTGGACCTCATCCTCCATGCGTCGTACATCACCGAGGACACTGTGCAGTTATTAGTGGACAGCGGCACACCGGTGTGCCCCACCTTCACCTTCCTCGCAAATCTCGCCGACTACGGCCCGAAGGTGGGCGCCGGCATCGGCCAAGAGGACCTGTTTCGCGGCGAGATCCGCGCCACCGCGAAGATGATGCGTGCGGCGTACGACGCTGGCGTGCCGATCCTCTGCGGATCCGAGAGCGGCTTCGCACTCACGCCGTACGGGCACTGGCACGGCCGTGAGATGGAGGTGTTCGTGAACGAGCTCGGTCTCACACCGCTCGAGGCGATCACCTGCGGCACCAAGAACGGCGCGCTCGCCATGCGCATGGACGACGTCGGGGTCATCGACGTCGGCTACCGGGCCGACGTGCTGGTGGTGGATGGCGACCCGTCCAAGGACATCCGTCTGCTCAACGACAAGTCGAGGTTTGCCCACATCATCTCCAAGGGCAAGCCGGTCGACACCACTCGCCCCTGGCCGAGCCACACCAAGATCCCCGGCTCGAAAGTGGCCAACTGGTCCAGCGAGCCCCTCACCTTCGAGCGGGCGATGACCCCCGACTGATCAACCCCGGGTCAGCGGGGTGCGCCCACGTCCCCGAGCGGACCCGCTGCAGCGAGCCGAGCCCGCCACTCACCGAGGTCCACGTAGTCACGGAACTCGCTGATCAACCCGGACGCCGGATCCACCTCGAGCACACCGTTGCAGCGCACTGCGTACTCCACGCCGTCGATCCAGAAGCGGTCCACCCGCTCGAGCCATGCCCGATGCTCGGTGAATGAGGCGCTCACCACGTCCCACTGCACCCGTTCCGAGCGCAACAGGATCGGCCCGAGCCGCTCGGCGATCGCCAAGCGTCCCCTCCACGGCTCGTGCGGCACGTTCTGCCACGAACCCTCCTCGGTGAAGCACGCAACGAGGGCAGGCACCTCACGACGCTCAACGGCACCCAGCAAGCGCCCCCAGATGCGTTCGCTCGTGGCCACATCCGCACGCTAGTGCTACCTTGCGTCGTTACTGGGCTGACGACGCTGCTGCCGTCTCGGGAGCAGCCGTTCAGCCCAAGCGGATCACGCTCAAACAGAAAGAGAATCATCGTGGGAATCGAACTCCGTGGGTTGGCAGGCAAGAAGGTACTCATCACCGGTGGTGCCAAGGGTCAGGGTTTCAACCATGCCAAGGCCTTCGCCGAGGCCGGCTGTGACGTTGCGATCATCGACATCTGCAAGCCGATCGACCAGATCTATGGGCTGTCCACGCCGGAAATGATGGCCTCTGCCGTCAAGGCCGTTGAGGACCGGGGCCAGCGCGGTATCGGCCTGCCCTGCGACATTCGCAACGAGGACGAGGTGCAGGCCGCCGTCGGCAAGGCGCTCGATGCGTTCGACGGCGTCATCAACATTCTCGTGAACAATGCGGGCATCGCCGCACTCGACTTCATCCACCAGATGCGATCCGAGACCCTTCACGCCGTCATTGACACCTGCCTGAAGGGAACGATGTTCGTCACCAAGTACGCGGTGGACAACATGATCGGCCGTCGCGAGGGCAAGATCATCAACATCTCGTCGGCCGTCACCGGCTCGGGCCACGCCATGCTGTCGCACTACGTCGCGGCGAAGCATGCCGTGAACGGCCTCACCACGTCGTGGGCCACAGAACTCGCCGAGTTCAACATCAACGTCAACGCCATCTGCCCGGCAACCATCCGGCCCGGCGAGGGTCAAGGATCGGGCATGGTCTCAGGCCTCTCCGGGGAGATGGGCATGGACCCCGAGGACGCCTTTGAGACCTTCTCGGGAGGCAACATGGCTGGCGAGAAGTGGCGTTGCGAGATGCAGCACATCACCGATGCCGTGCTGTTCCTCGCGTCAACGAACGCCGACATGATCACCGGGACGATCCTGCCGGTGGACTGCGGGCAGATGTCCAAGTAGCGGCTCAGCCGAGCACGCGCAACAACACCTCGGGCAGTTCGCTGGGGCGTGACACCTGGGCGAAGCGGCCGCCGCCGGCCCTCGCCAGCGCCGCTGCCTGGGGCGCGTCCCCGGGCGGCGCGATCACGTGAAGAGTCTCGTACTCGCGTGCGAGCCTCAAAGGATCAGCACCTGCTGTCGCCATGCCGTCGGAGAGCAGGATCCCTACCTTGCGGCGCGACCTTGAGCGGCTCAGTTGCTGATGGCCTGCGTTGAGGGCACGCGCCAGATCGGTGGTGCCGTAGCCGTGCAGCGACAGTAGGTCGTCAATCACCGAGTCCGTCGAGCGCTCCGAGTCCTGAGACTTCACCACCACACAGTCACCGGCAAAGGCGATGATGCTGTAGTCGCCGGGGGCACGACAGGCGACGATCGCGGCGGCAAGCGCTGCCGTGACGAGGCGCTCGCCCCCCATCGAACCACTCCGGTCGATGAGCAGGGTGATCGCATGTTCCTCTCGCACCCAGTGCCGGCCGCGCAGTGCATCGGTGTCCACACGTTGCCCGAGGCTGCGCGCCTCCGCGATCGCCGGCAGGCTCGCATCAAGGTCGATTTCGTCACCATCGCGCAGAACACCACCCGCAAGGTGGCCGACACCGCGCCGCTTCTGTCCGCCACCCTGGCCGAGGTGCACGATGACGCGACCGGCGAGGCGCTTTGCCAAACGGCGAAGGGCCTCATCGGAGGTGTTCGCTGCAGTTGCGAGTCGGGCAAGACCCTGGTCGAGGTCGTCTCGTAAGGCCGCAGCGGCTGCCTCATCGTCGAGCACACCGCGTTCGGGGGACAGGTCTCGAAACGTTGGATCGACACGCTCCACGAACGACCGGTCGCTGCCCCGGCTCTTGGACTTGTCGAGTTCCCGGCGGGCCGACGGACCCTCCTTCACCAATCCCGATCCTGTGCCCGGCGTTCCCTCTACCGGGCCGGGTCTTTTCCCGGGGTGTGCGTTACCTGTCCGGTGCTTGCACCGGCAAAGAAGCGTCGCCACAGCTCGCTGACCACATCGTCGGCGTTTCGTCCTGATCCCTCGAAGAGTCGGATACGACCGGACAGCGCAGCGAGCGCAGCGTCACGCGTCACGTCTGCGTCGTTGCGGGAGATCGCAGCACCCCCGCCGTCCACCCGCTGCATTGCCAACTGTCGGCAGAGCACCTCGAGATCGATCGCCGCGCGCACCGATGCCCCCTGGCGGATGTCCGGGTGTGAGCGCGTGGCCCGCACCATCTCGACAGTTTTGGTGAGGCGTGCTCTGTCGCTCTCCTCCATTGAGGAGGCCGCATCGACACCGCTACCACCAAGCTCCACGAACACCGACACCACGGCACGCTCGGCGATCGCCACTTCCTCAACCGCCGACTGGTACCCCATCGTCACGCGGCACGTGCGGTCGTACACCGCTCCGGAGATTCGGGCGGTGCCCACTGCGTCGAACGGGTTCATCGCTGCGATGACGGTGAAGCCGGGTACGGCCACCACGCGGCCGAGCCGTGACACGTTCGCCTCGCGTTCGCTCATCGCCGTGATGAGCACGTTGAGGGTCTCCTCCGGCACCCGGTTGATCTCCTCCACGTACAGCAACCCACCGGACCGCATCGCCGAAAGCAGCGGGCCGTCGACAAACGCATCGGCCGTGTATCCGCTGTTGAGCACCTGCGCCGGGTCGAATGCACCGAGCAGTCGTGCCGGCGTGAGTTCTGCGTTTCCCTCCACGAGGAATAGCGGCCGGGCGAGTTCCTCGGCAACAGCACGCAGCAGCGTGGACTTCCCCGTGCCGGGTGGGCCCTCGAGCAGGATGTTGCGGCGGGTCGCGAGCGCAGCGAGCACCACATCGGCCTCGCGAGTGCGCCCGATCACGGCTCCGCCGAGCACACTCGGCACGGACGAGGAATCTGTCTGATGGTTACTCAACGGTGTGCTCACTTCGCGTGCGGGCCGGGTACGTCATAGGGGCGGGGGAGCATCGACATCAACGCTTTGGAGATGCCGCCATCCACGTAGACGGTTTGGCCGTTCACGTACGACGCCTTGTTGGATGCAAAGAAGGCCACCACCTCCGCGATGTCCTCGGGCGTGCCGAGACGGCGCAGCGGCACTGCGGCTGCGCGCACCTCACGTACCCGCGGGTCGTCGTACACGTTGCCGGTGCCCTCGGTAGGCACAAGGCCCGGGCCGACCGCGTTGCAGCGGATGCCGCGCGGACCCCACTCAAGCGCCGTCACCTCGGTGAGCGCAACCACACCCGCCTTCGACGACGAGTACGCACCCACCGATGGGTTCCCCCGGTAGGCGGCGATACTCACGATGTTCACGATGCTGCCCGTGCCGGCGGCGAGCATCGACCTGCCGAACGCCTTCGTGCAGTGGAACGTGCCGAGCACGTTCACGTCGAGCACCGCCCGGAAGTCCTCCGACGACACGTCCTCCAGTGCACCGAAGCGCCAGTGACCGGCGTTGTTCACGAGGATCTCCACCGGTCCGTCGGCCGTGATCTGCTCGGCCACCCGGTTCACCGCTTCCTCATCGGTGATGTTGCACACCGTCACGCCCGGACCGGGGTTCTGGTCCAGGCGGTGCACCACGTGTCCGTCTGCTTCAAGCCGTTTGGCGATGGCGGCACCGATACCGCGCCCGCCCCCGGTCACCACTGCGATTCCCATGAGTCCCGATCGTAGGTGGTGCTATTCGGCTTTATTGAACTGCTGGGTGGCGATGGCGAGGGCCACGAGACCCATAACGGCCACCACCAGCACCTGCAGCCCGACCGGCACGTGCCAGCCCCACCAGGTGATGGGCGGGGTGATCTTGTTGCGGAGTTCGGCCGACATGTTCAGGTGATCGAACACGATGTGTCGCATGGGGTTCACGACATACGTGAGCGGATTGAGTCGGGTAACTACTCGCAACCACGTCGGGAGGCCGCCGAGCGGGAACAAGGCGCCGGACAGAAACAGCAGCGGCAGGGTGATCATCTGCATGAGACCCATCACCGACTGAATCTGTTTCACCCGCACCGCCATCACCATGCCCACAGCGGTCATGGTGAACGACAGCAACAGCATCTCGCCGAGCAGCACCACGATCAGCACCGGGTTGTAGGGGATGCCCACCGCTCCAGCCATCGCCAGCACGATGCAACCCTGGATCGTTGCGGTGGTGGCACCACCGAGCGCCTTGCCGGTCACCAGCGCACCGCGCCGAACAGGCGCCACCAGCATTTCCCGCAGGAAACCGAACTCGCGGTCCCACACGATGCTGACGCTTGAGAACATCGCCGTGAACATCGTGCTCATCGCAAGAACACCGGGGAAGATGATCTTGCGGTAGCTGAGACCTTCCATGCCCCCCTTGGTGAGCGACGACAAACCGGCACCCAGGACGAACAGGTAGAGCACCGGCTGCACGAGCGAGGTGACGATACGCATACGGTCTTGGCCGAACCGGATGAGTTCTCGCTGCCACACCACCTTCACACCGCGCAGGTCGTGGGAGCGGCTGTCGTCGACGACAGCGACGGGAACAACACTCATCGTGTGTTCACCTTCTCCGCCCGGCAGCAAGCAACGGGCTGGAGCGGAGCTTGTCGGTAGCGGACTGCTCGGCGTCACGGATCGTGCGCCCGGTGTACGCCATGAAGACATCGTCGAGCGACGGGCGGGCAACGCTGACCGAGCGGATACCGAGGTCGATGTTGTTGAACAGGCTGGGGACGAACTCCTCGCCGTCTGTCACCGAGAACTGCACATGGCCGTCGTGCACCTCTGCATCGAGATCGAAACGCTCCTTGAGCAGTGCGATGGCTGCAGCATCATTGCGCGTCGCGATCTGTATCCGGTCCTTGCCGACGCTGGCCTTGAGGGCAGCGGGCGTGTCCAGCACGACGATCCTGCCCTGGTCCATGATCGCGATTCGGTCGCAGTGCTCGGCCTCGTCCATGTAATGCGTGGTGAGGAAGATGGTGATGTCCTCGCGCTGCTTGAGCTCCTCGATGTAGCCCCAGATGGACGAGCGCGTCTGCGGGTCGAGGCCGACCGTTGGCTCGTCGAGGAACAGCACCCGGGGCGAGTGCAGGAGCCCACGGGCAATTTCGAGACGTCGCTTCATTCCACCCGAAAACGTGTCGACCCGGGCGTCCTTGCGCTCCCAGAGGCCGACCATCTCCATGACCTGTTGCATCCGGTCGGCCACGATGGACTTGGGCACGCCGTACAGCTCGGCGTGGAACTTCAGGTTCTGGGCAGCTGACAGGTACCCGTCCAGCGTCGGGTCCTGGAACACGAGGCCGATGTTCTGGCGCACCGAACCGCGCTGGCTCACCACGTCGAACCCGGCAACCAGGGCGTGCCCGTCGGTCGGCTCGAGCAGGGTGCAGAGCATCTTGATGGTGGTGGACTTGCCGGCTCCGTTCGGGCCGAGGAATCCAAAGGTCTCCCCCGGGTACACGTCCAGATCGATGCCATCCACCGCGCGGAAGTTCCCGTACTGCTTCACGAGTCCACGAGCGGATACCGCCGACGCAGGATTGGGGAGCAGCGAGGTAGTCACCGACAGTCACCGTACCCGTTGTGCCGCCCGGTGCCCGATGCGTGCGAGCATGGGGGAATGGAAGATCGCCCGAACCCATGGCAGCAACTGTCCCGGGGCATTGACCTCCCCTTCGACCCCGCCTTGCAGATCCCTCGACTCGTCGAGGTGGAACTTGCGGTCATCGAGCCCCAGCCCATCGCCGATGCGTGCGAGGCAGCCCGCCAAGCAGTTCTGTCGTCGCTCGCCGGAAGCGTGACGCCCGGCATGACCGTGGCCGTTGGCGGTGGCAGTCGTGGCCTCACCGACCGGGTGGGCCTGATGCGCGGCACGATTCTCGGCCTGCGTGAACTCGGCGCCGATCCCTTCGTCGTCCCTGCGATGGGGAGCCACGGTGGTGCGACGGCCGATGGCCAGCGATACATGCTCGAATCCCTCGGGATGACCGAGGAGGCAATGGGCGCGGAGATCCGCTCCACGATGGAGACCGTGGAGGTGGCGCGCACCCCGGGTGGCATGCCGCTATACCTCGACCGGCATGCGGCGGGCGCGGACCGCATCCTTCCGGTCAACCGGGTGAAGCCCCACACCTGCTTCCGCGGGCCGATCGAGAGCGGCTGCACGAAGATGGCGGTGGTTGGCTTCGGCAAGCAACCCGGCGCCGCCCAGATCCACTCGTGCGGACCGATCGAAATGCGCGACCGCATCCTCGACGGCATCGCGGCACTGCGCGCCACCGGTCGACTGCTCGGCGGGCTCGCCTCCATCGAGTCCGCCGCCGGGGCCATCGTGCGGGTGGAGGGGCTCACGGCCCACGATGTGGGCGGCGAGAAGGAACGACAGATCACCGAGTTCGCAAAATCGCTCATCCCGCCGCTGCCGTTCCGTGAGATCGACGTGCTCGTGGTGGACAAGGCCGGTAAGGACATCTCCGGCACGGGAATGGACCCCAACGTGACAGGTCGCTTCTGGGTGCACGGTCTCGCCGAGAGCGGTGGCCCGACAATCACCACCATCGTCCTGCTCGACATCACCCCGGTGAGCGGGGGCAACCTGCTCGGTATCGGTCTTGCCGACTTCATCCCCGCCTCGCTCGCGAACCAGATCGACTGGGAAAAGACCTACATCAACTGCTTCACCGCCGGACCGTCGGGTGTGCGCCGCAGTCGCCTGCCGATGGTGCTGCCCGACGGAGAGGCGTGCCTGAAGGCGGCGCTCTCCATGTGTGGCCGCGGTATCGACCAGCCCAAGCGCGTTGTGCGTATCGAGTCCACCCTGCACCTCACACGTTGTTGGGTGAGCGAGGCACTGCTGGACGAACTCCCTGCAGGCTCCCGCCGCGTTGGATAGCGGTCAGGCTGCCGCCCTCTCTGCCGCACGTACCGCACGTGATTCGGACGCGCCCCTAGACCTTGTCGTCGACGCATTCGTCAAGGCCTGGCTCATCGGACCGAGCCGTATCGACGTGCTGTTCGAACTGGCGCGACTCCTCTCCGACCGACGTCACGACCTTGGGGCCTACAAGGTGGTCTGCCGCGCTGCGGCCGTGCCGCAAGCCGATGCCGCGCGGCACGGCGTGCCGGCGGATGTGTATTGGTGGCGGATCGCTGATCTCCGCTCGATGATCGCCTTCCGGCTCGGGTTCCACGACGAATCCGTCGCACTCTGCGACGAACTCCTCACCTCACCGCACCTCCCCCACGACCAACGCGACCGCATCCTGTCCAACCGCCGGTTCTCCCTCGAACAGGTCCGCGAACAACGACGCCCCCACCGCCCCCACC
>CAFAAJ010000017.1_pt1 | contig 21456 bp, 20 predicted proteins | sample 7267551 | NCBI WGS metagenome assembly CAFAAJ01 (sample SAMEA6813983, study PRJEB35770) | uncultured Acidimicrobiales bacterium | biome: Freshwater; feature: Freshwater reservoir; material: water | place: Czech Republic | collected 2017-08-18 | depth 30m m
GCATTGCTGTGAAGCCGGCGGTGCCGATGGCCATCACCTGTCGGGTGCTGACGGCAGAAGGCACCTCGCAGAGCCACTCACCCCTGACGCGTGCCTTCGTGGCGTAGCCGCCCCACCAGATCTCGCCGACCCGGAAGCCGGTGAGGACGACGCGCTGGCCGGCGCGCCAGCGCGCGGACGCCGAATCGGTGACGGTGCCGGCAAGGTCGATGCCGCCGACGTGCGGGTACTCCTTCACGAGGCGCCCGCGTCCGGTCAGCACAAGGCCGTCCTTGTAGTTGAGCGACGAGTAGTCGACCGCAACGGTGACGTCCCCGTCGGGCAGGCGGGAGTCATCGAGCTCGACGACCTCGTGACTGATCGTCTTGTCGGTCTGGCTGCTGAGCAGTGCGCGCAAGGTCATGATGGGCTGTCTCCTCGGGAGGGGGGGGGTTATTCGGCGTTGCTGGTGATGTCGGCGCCGGGGCGCCACTCGCTCGATGCTGCGGACGCCGTGCTGCGCTCGGCCATGGTGACCTGCAGCGCCTCCATGGCGCCGGGGGTGGAGGCGATCTTGGCCAGTACGGCCTTGCTGGCTCGATCCATGAGGTTGCGCTGGTTCGCCCGCAGGAAGTCGGCGGACCCGCGCAGGTTGCGTAGTTGGCCGTTGATCTCGGGGATCACGTAGCGAGCGATGAGGTCCCACGAGCGCTTTGTTGCCTCGTGGTTCGCCCAGTCGTGCGCGAACCCGACTACGACGCCGAACCCGCCGGTGACCTCGTACAGGTTGCGGATGGCGCGCACCAGATCGTCCGGGGTGCCGACGACGGCCGTGCCGCTCGTGCCGCCGCCGGCGACCTGGTCGAGCAGCTGCCACGGGTCCTCAACCCGCACGGCGCCGGGCCTGCCGAGGATGTCCACGTTGTACTCGTTGTGCCACCGCTGCAGCCCAAGGAGTGCTTCCTGCTGGGCCTGCTCCTTGGTCTCCGCGATGTGCCAGGACATCAGCACCCGCCAGTTCTTCCGGGACACGGTCCGACCGTGCTGGCGTGCAGCCTCCTCGGCAAAGGCCCACTGGGTGGGTAGCGCAGCGAGCCCCTCGGAGGATGTGGAGGCGATGGACAGCACCCCGGTGCCGTGCTTGCCGGCGAGCTGCATACCCGACGGCGACAGCGAGGATGCGGTGGCGGCCTCCATCTCCTCCTGGACCGGCAGGATCTGCAGCTGGGCGTCTTTCAGCGTGAACCAGTCCGACTCGTGGGAGAACCGGTCCTCGCCCCGCAGGAGGCGCATGATGACGCCGAGTGCCTCGTCCTGGCGGTCACGTTGCAGCATCGGGTCGATGTTCAGCGTGTGTGCGTCGGACGGGAGTGCCCCCGGTCCGGAACCGAAGATCACGCGGCCCCGTGACTGGTGGTCGAGTTGGGCAAGGCGCTGGGCGACGTTGAACGGGTGGTGGTACGGGAGCGAGATCACTCCGGTGCCCAGACGAATGGTGCGCGTGTGCTCGGCGGCGGCGGCCAGCAACAGTTCGGGGGAGCCGATCGTCTCCCACCCCGACGAGTGGTGCTCGCCGACCCAGTACTCGTCATAACCGAGATCATCAAGCTGCTTGGCGAGGGCGATGTCACGGCGGAACAGGAGCGTGGGCGACTCGCCGAGCGGGTGGTGCGGTGCGGCGAAGGCGCCGAAGCGGAGGCGTTCCATGTCCGGAACCTAGTCTGTAACCGGGATCGAGCGGGGAGTCAACTATGCGTGTCGTCGGGGCAAGAGATTTTGGTGGGCCGGAGGCACTCCGGGTGTTCGAGGTGGCCGAACCGCATGCCGGGCCGGGCGAGGTCCGCATCAACGTGCGGGCAGCAGCCGTGAACCCCACGGACACCTACACACGCAACGGTTCGCGAGCGGGTGTGCCCCACAGCGACATTCCGCACGTGCCGGGGATGGATGTTGCCGGCGTGGTCGACGAGATCGGCGACGGTGTCACGACGGTCGGTATCGGAGACGACGTGATGGCCATGGTCATCCCGTCCGAGGGTTATGGCGGGTACTCCGAGTACGTCGTGGTGCCACAGCGTTCCGTCACCCGGATGCCGCGGGGGACGTCCTACGCCGAGGCGTCCACCCTGCCGATGAACGCGCTCACGGCGCGATTGTCGCTGGACCTGCTCGGGCTCGCGCCCGGCGACACACTGGCGGTCACCGGCGCGGCCGGAACGTATGGCGCGTACGTCGTCGAACTGGCAAAGGCGGACGGCCTGCGCGTGATCGCAGACTCCTCCGAGGCCGACGAGGCCCTCGTGCGATCACTCGGCGCCGACGTCATCGTGCGCCGTGGGCCCGAGGTCGCTGAGCGCTTCCTCGAGCACGCTCCCGGCGGGGTTCACGGTCTGGCGGACGGTTCGGTGCAGAACGAGGCGGCCACACCAGCGGTCCGCAGGGGCGGGGGATTCGCAACCGTGCGCGGCTGGTCGGGCAACGAGAACCCCGACGTCACGGTGCACCACGTGTGGGTCGGTTCGTACGTGGAGGAGTGGGAGAAGCTCGACCGGTTGCGTGAGCTTGTCGAGTCCGGGGCGGTGTCGCTGCGTGTGGCCGGCACGTTCCCCGCTGCCGAGGCCTCCGAGGCACATCGACTCCTCGAGCGCGGCGGCACTCGCGGGCGCTTCGTGATCGAGTTCTAGATCCGCTCGACGGGCGGCTTGGGGCTCGAGTCCCAGATCACGCGGAAGATGTCGGGACGCGAGTAGTTGCCGACACCGTTGGACCACCACTTCACATCAATGAGGTCCGGCACGTTGATTGTGCCGGTGACGATGGTCTCCACGTCGAACACGGGCTCGGTGACGTACACCGCGCCGGGGGCCACGATTGAGCTGCCGCCGTGCGCTTCCCACGCGTTCGGGTGGTTTCCAAAGGGCGTGCCGGCGGGGAGCAGTTCCCTGCTCATCACCTCGCGGGCGGAGATGACGAAGCAGGCGTTCTCCATGGAGAGACTGCGGATCACCGAGTCGACGATCGGGTCCATGAACCGGTAGCCGGGCCACACCGCGATGTGAACCTGTACGCCGAGGTCGCAGCAGATGTAGCGCGCAGGTGCCATGAGATGCTCGTAGCAGATCATCCCGCCGAGGCGACCGAGAGGTGTGTCGTATGCAGCGAGGTCCGAGCCGTCCCAGTTGGTCCACACGAGTTTCTCGGTGATCGTTGCGACCATCTTGCGGTGTTTGCCGAGCAGCGAGCCGTCGGGGCCGATGAACGCAATGGTGTTGTAGACGGCCTGATGGATCGGGTTGCGCTCGTTGAGGCCCATCACGACGTAGACGCCGTGGTCCGCGGCGCACCTGCGGATGGCCTGCATCTCGGGGCCGTCGATGACGACGGCCTGATCGACGAAGTCTCGGTAGATCCGCCGGTACTCGGCCCCCGGGCCGAGGCCCTCGAAGTACGGGTACCCGGTGAGCCATGCCTCCGGGAACACAATCAGTCGGGCCCCGTGCTGTGTAGCGGCCTCGGCGATGGCCTCGCAGGCCCGCGCAGTGCCCCGGGCGGCATCGTTCACGGATGGGGACCACTGCACGACGGCAGCGGTGAACGGATCGGGGAACGACCTCATGCGCGACAGCATCGCACGACGTTGCCTTGACGGTCCATGCGCAGCACGCGTCGCGCTGCGCACGGACCAACGGCGGTGGGGCCGTCAGCGTGTCAGTGCGTCAGCGGGAGCCACGCGAGGCGCCGCGCTGGTTCTGGGAACCGCTGTGCTGGCCCTGCGAGGACCCGCCGCGACGGGGCTGGCCCGAACCGGAGGGGGCCCCGGTGCGCTGCTGGGCCTGGCCACCGGGGCGACCGGACTGCTGCCCACGCGCCGACGACGGCTTGCGTGTGCTCGACCTGGTGGGGGCCGGCGGTGCCTCGTACGTGACCGTCCGTGTCGACGGCGGCGCGGGCGGACCGGTGAGCTCCGAGATGAGCGGGTGGCCCGGCGCGACCTGGGTGATCTTCGGTCGGATCCCCGCACGGCGGGTGAGCGTGTCGACGTCCCGGCGCTGGTCCGGGGTGACGACGGTGACGACGATTCCCGACGCACCGGCGCGGGCGGTACGACCCGACCGGTGGAGGAACGCCTTGTGCTCCTCCGGCGGGTCCACGTGCACCACGAGGGCGATGTCGTCCACGTGGATGCCGCGGGCGGCGATGTCGGTTGCGACGAGCACCCGGGCCTCGCCCGAGGTGAACAGGTCGAGGTTGCGGGTGCGGGCGTTCTGCGACAGGTTGCCGTGCAGTTCCACGCTGAAGATGCCGCTCTTGGTTAGCTGCTGGGCAAGCTTCTTCGCTCCGTGCTTGGTGCGGGTGAACAGCAGGCTGCGGTCCATACCGGAGGCGAGGTCGCGCACGAGGGTTCCCTTGTCCGCAGCGGTCACCATCAACTGGTGGTGTTCCATGTCCGGTACCGGCGACTCGGCGGAATCGACCGAGTGGGTGACCGGGTTGTGGAGGTAACGCTTGACGAGTACATCCACGCCGTTGTCGAGCGTGGCCGAGAACAGCAGGCGCTGGCCGTCCTTGGGTGTCTGGTCCATGAGGCGCTTTACCGACGGGAGGAAGCCGAGGTCAGCCATGTGGTCGGCCTCGTCGAGCACGGTGACGAGCACCTTGTCGAGGCGGCACTGGCGCTGCTGGATGAGGTCCTCGAGGCGACCGGGGCAGGCAACCACGATGTCCACACCGCGGCCGAGTGCCTTGATCTGCGGGGCCGCGCTCACGCCGCCGTGGATGACCGAGACGTGCAGCCCGAGCGCAGTGGCGAGCGGGACGAGGGCCTCGGCGACCTGGGCTGCGAGCTCACGGGTGGGCACGAGGATGAGGCCACGCGGGCTCTTCGGCTGGCGATCGGCGCGGCTTGCGGCGATGGCCATGACGGTCGGCACGGCGAAGGCGATGGTCTTGCCACTGCCGGTACGGCCACGGCCGATGACGTCCCTGCCTGCGAGCGAATCGGGAAGCGTTGCGGTCTGAATGGGGAATGCCGAGGTGATGCCACGGCTGTTGAGGGACTGCACGACACGCTCGGCAACACCGAGTTGGTCGAACGAAACGACGTCATCGCTCACTGCGGGCGTGGCAGGGCGAAGTGCATCAAGGGTGGGGGACAACGTGGGGGGTTTCCTTTATGTATGTAGGGGTGGCCGAAAATGCTTGGACCCCTACTGGAGGAAACCTCGCCGGTTCACAATGACCGACGGTGCACAATTGACCGAGAGCGGCGCCGAATGCGCGCTCACGGAACCAGTATGCCCCGGGAAACGGCAAAAGCGTGGCGCGGCCTCAGACGGCGTCGTCGGCGCCACAGTTGGCGATCGCGTACCGCGGGTCGCGGTTCGGGTCGCCAATGGCATTCAATGAACCGCGGAAAGCGGACAGCGCTCGGTGGCGCTGGGGCTCGCTCAGCTCCGCGTCGAGGATCCGCTGGACCGACGGTGCGAGGTCGCCGAACGTTGAGGTGATCTCGTACGCGATCTCCTCGCTCGGTGTGCGCGGCTCTTGGGGGGCGGACTTCGATCTCGACGACTTCTTGGTCGGCTTGCTGGCGGTGGTCATGGGGTCCTCGTCACTCTCGGATTCATCAGGTTCGTGCTGCTTCAGGCCGCGAGTGGGCGGCGGCCCATGTCCATGAGCCAGCGCGTGTGTGAGCACAACGCTGCCCAGACCCCCGGGTGGAGGCGGACGCTAATGCCCGCATCGTTGCACAGGGCGTGGAAGCGGCGGGCGACCAGCGGATAAACGGTGTGGGGCAGGCGGGGTGCCATGTGGTGCTCGATCTGGTGGTCGAGCCCGCCGACTATCCAGCGGAAGGCGTGGCCAAGCACCGGCATCGGGGAAGCGATGTCCACGGTGGTCAGCAACTGGTGCTCGAGGAAGTCGCCGCCACGGCGTCCTGCGTCCTGGTCGGGGAAGCCGGCGATGTCCACGCAGTGGGCCAGCTGGAAGACCACGGCAAGCGCGAATCCGACGAGCCACGAGCAGGCGACGTAGAACAGCACAACTTTCCACCACGGGTTGAAGAGCATGGGAACGACGACAGCCCAGCTGATGTGGACGAACTTGCCGACGACGAGGCGCACGACGGTGGAGCGACGCATGTCTGCGGGCAGGGGCTGCTTGCCGATGCGATTGTCCACGAGGTTGCGCACGTCGCCGAAGATCACGTTCTTCAGCGCGAAGAATCCGTAGAGGAACCAGAGGTAGACGTGCTGCCACTGGTGCCACGGGCGCCACTGCTGACACGGTGCGAGGCGGGCGAAGGGCTCTTGGGCGATATCGCTGTCGAAGGCGTCCACGTTGGTGTTGCCGTGGTGCAGGCGGTTGTGCTTGAAGCGCCACAGCCACGAGCTCGCGCCGAGGAAGTCGGCAGAACACGATGCGACACGGTTGATCCAGCGGCGGCTCGAGAACGCGCCGTGATTGGCGTCGTGCATGATGCCCGTGCCGGTTGCGACGAGCGCCGCAACGATGGCCGCGCCTGCCAGGACCCGCGCCCAGAGGGCGAAGTCGGCGATCACGAGCGCCCAATAGGAGGCTGCGATCGTGATGACGATCGAGGCGGCCTTGGCCTGCAGGCGAAGGCGGCCCCGGCGAATTTCGCGCTCGGACGGCAGTGAGGCCTGCCAGAGGGCTGCCAGGATGGACGCGGACGTGCCGGGCGGAGCCTCGGCGGTCTCGATGGTGGTCATTGCTCTCCTGAAGTCAGGCGTCAGTAGAGAGCGGGACCACACCGGGGGGTAATGGCCAGTCCTGCACCAAGGCTTCTACTTGAAACCTACACCGGCCCCAACCCAAATCGGGGTCACCCGCAAGCGAATACGGGGGTTCGTTGCGGGAGCCAGCGACGCAGCGATGGCGGGGCGAAATTCTCCGTCGTCCTGGGGACCGCTGGCGAATTTTCTTGGGGACTTCTGAGGAAGTTTTGTGCGCTTGCCGAGGATTAGCCGCACATTGCTCGTAAGGTCCCCCAACGAGTCGATCACGAGGGTCTGCTCGAAAAAGAGAGTAGATACCAAAATGCAAGGCACCGTAAAGTTCTTTAACAGCGAGAAGGGCTACGGCTTCATCTCACGTGACGGTGGGTCGGACGTATTCGTCCACCACACCAACATCCTCGGCACGGGATACAAGTCCCTGGCCGAGGGACAGAAGGTGGAGTTCGACGTCGGCCCCGGCCGCAAGGGCGATGAGGCCCTGAACGTCAAAGCGCTCTGACGCTCAGTTCGAACAGGTGCCGCCGGCCTAATGGGTCGGCGGCTCTTGTCGTTTTGGGGCACGGTTTTCGAGCGCGGTTCCTGCCCGCGATGCCCAGAGCGGCAAACCTGGTAATCCCGGAGGGTCAGGGCCGCAGCCGTACGAGCCCGGGATTCACCGACGGCGACAGTTCGGCAACGGTGTTTACCCCGAGCAATTGCATGGAGCGGCGCACGTCCTGTGCGAGCAGGTCGAAGGCCCGCTGTACACCCGCCTCGCCTCCGGCCATCAGGCCGTAGAGGTAGGCGCGTCCGACGAGAACACCCCTCGCCCCGAGCGCCATCGCCGCCACCACGTCGGCACCGCTGCGCACGCCGCCGTCCACGAGCACCTCGGTGCGGCCGCCCACGGCAGCAACCACGTCGGGCAGCAGGTCCAGCGTGGCAACGGCCCGGTCCAGCTGGCGGCCACCGTGATTGGACACGACGATCCCCTCGACACCGAGATCCGCGCAGCGGATGGCGTCGTCGACGCGCTGCACCCCTTTCACCACCACCTTGCCCTGCCAGACCTCGCGGAACCAGGCAACGTCCTCGTAGCCCACCGAGGAGTCGAATGCCGCCGCGGAGGTGGTGCCGAGCTGCACCGTGGTCACCGGCAGACCGTCACCGGTTCCCATCGTCTCGAAGTTCGGCGGGGGTGTGGTGAGAAAGTCGAATAGCCACGCCGGGTGCATCGCTCCGTTGAGGAACGTGCGCCAGGTGAGCGACGGCGGGATGGAGATTCCGGACCGTGCATCGCGCAGTCGGGCACCACTCACCGGCACGTCAACCGTGAGCATCAGCACGTCGAAGCCGTGGCGTCGGGCGCGCTGCAGCATCTCGCGGCTGCGCTCGCGGTCCTTCACGACGTACAGCTGGAACCAGCGCCTGCCGTCACCTGAGGCATGGGCAACATCCTCGATCGTGGTCGTGCCCACCGTGGAGAGCGCGTACGGGATTCCGTTGCGCGCCGCCACCCGGGCAACAGCGGCTTCGCCTTCGGTGTGCATCATGCGCGTGAACCCCGTTGGCCCGAACGCGAACGGCATGGATGACGGCAGGCCGAGGATGGTGGTCTCGGTATCCACCGTCTCCACATCACGCAGCACCCTTGGGTGGAACTCCACGCGCCCGAATGCCTCCGCGTTGCGCGCCTTGGTCACCTCGCCGCTCGCGGCCCCGTCGACGTAGTCGAACACCGCCTTGGGTGCACGCCGGTATGCGAGGCGCGACAGGTCCGCAATGTCTGCGGCACCATCGAGCCTGCGCTGAAGTCGCGACGAGCCGGTGCGGCGCTGGAGGAGTGGGGCGAACGTGCTCCAGCGGGGGACGGTGCGGTTCGTCATGGCCTGACGCTAGCCCTGCCCGGCTGCGGGCGAGAGGGGGGCGCACCCAGCCCGTAGGTGCTTCACTGGCACCATGACTGCAGCAGGGGAAACCCGGATCGACCGTCTTACCTTCGTGTACGACGCCGACGGCACCGTTGTGGGCGAGCTGAGATACTGGTTCGGGACGCTGCTTGGGGCGCCGCACTGCACGCTGTGCGACGTCACCCACAGTCGCTGGCGCCGCAAGCCCTCGTTCCGGGCGTGCGCCGATCGCGTCGGCCTGTCGATCGAGTACCTGCACCGTGACGATCTCGATGATGGGCTGCGGTCGCTCGCAGGCCCGCTCCCCGCGGTGATCGGCCACTCGGGGCGCGATCGGGTCCGGTTGCTCGGGCCGGAGGATCTCCGTGACCTGCACGGTGATGTCGGCTCGTTCGAGGCAATCCTGCGTTCGGCCATCGCGAAGGCGGAACACGCGTCGGGCTAGCCCGAGAAGTTCTGCACGGAACCAAACCGGACCGCCCCGTCGGTCGTGTCCTCCACAGACAAGAACCTGGGCCAACCCGCATCGCGGGCCGGTCAACAGACAGAGGGGTACACCGATGGCACGTACATTGAGGTTTCGCAAGGGGGCCGGGGCGCTCGGGGCACTGGTTGCCCTCGCCGCGCCGATGCTGGTTACCGGGGCCGCGCACGCACTCACGCTGCCCGCGGTTGATCCGGTACTTACGTCGATCACCCTCCCGCTCTTCGGTGCTCCGCTCACGGTGGACGTCACTACCGATGCAACGGGATCACTGACGAACGTGGCGGTGAACCCGGCAGACGGGCTGACCGCAATCGCGCTCAAGCCGAACCGTGTGGTGTTCGAGAACGCTGCAGGAACCGGCACCGTCACTGTCACCAGCCGGAACGGGCGTCAGTCCGTCACCGTGCGCGCCGGGACCCTTGCGGACGTCAGCGGCGCAGGCCGCTGGAGCGGTGACCTCTTCGGCACGGGCAGCGCCACGACGGTCGACTTCACGGTGGGGGACAAGGGCGACGGTTCACCCGACATCACCGGGGTAGCCACCAGCGACGCCACAGCCGAGATCGGTGCCACCCGGTACTCCACCGAGGACGATGAGCAGGAGGCAAAGGTGCTCATCACGTTCGTCTCCGGAGCAGAGTCCCGCACGGTGGGGATTCGGGTTGAGGTGTCCAACGAGGACGGCGTGCAGCAGGCATCGCTGCTGGTCACGCTGGGCAGGACCCGCGGCGTGGCCCAACCGGCTGCTGATGTAGCCGGCCCGCACACGTGGGACGGCCAACTCTGCAACGGCACCCCTGCGCACATCGACTACGTCGTCGGTCTCGACGGGACCATCTCGGGCGTGAGCGCTACGCCAGCCCCCGATTCGGTCCGCGGTGGCGACCACAGCACCCAGGTCCGGTTCGCAACCGGGGAGCGGGTACACCTGCGTGCCGAGTTGGAGGGTGGACTGATCACGCTCGACGTCTCGGAATCCTTCCGCTGCGCAACGGTGCCGGGCACCAATGCCGATGTGGCGCTCGAGCCCGGTGACGACCACGGCCGTGATGGTGGCGGCGAGGACGACGACCACTCGACGGGCCCGCGCGGCGACAGCGGGAGCGAGGGCGAGCACGAGGACGAGCAGGAGCACGAGGACGAGCAGGAGCACGAGGACGAGGAGGGCTCAGGGTCCGGTCGTGACTCCGGCCCCCGTGGGGAGAGTGGCCGTAGCCGTGGCAACGATGACTGACCGCCGCGGTCGCCTGATTGCTGCGGCTGCAGCAGGCCTCCTGACGGTTGCGCTCGGTGCCTGTGGTGGGGGTTCCCAGGCCGCACCCACCACCACTGAGCCGTCGGTCACCAGCACATCGGCTGCGGGTGCTCCCGTTGCCACCCAGGCGCCCACGGCGGCCGACGCCGATGCACTGGGCAAGGCCCTCGAGCAACTCGGCACGAGCTACCACTTCACGACGACGGCCGAAGTCAACGGTGTCCGGGTGCTCTCAGCAGAGGGCGACCGCGTCGGCACCGGGGCCCGGATCACCCTCACCTCTGATGCCGGTCTGGTTTCCTACGTGATCACGGAGGCAGGAAGTTGGGCCAAGCCGGAGAACGGGGACTGGGCCGAACTCGACATCCCGCCAGCCAGCGCGGACCCGATCAGCGCACTCGCCCGGCCGTCGGTCGTTGCGAAGGTGCCGAACCCGGTCGAGGGCGTGGAGTACGCCGCTGTTGTGTCGCTCGCAGACCTCGGCGTGGCCGGTACGGGCACGGCAACGCTTGTCGTGACGCTCGTGGACGGCCGGATCACCAAGGTCACCTACACCACGACGGAATCGGGCCAGGTTGCCCAGGTGTCGTCCGCGCTCGGCGTCGTCAAGGACCCGGGAGCGGTCGTCGCACCCATCTGACAACCCGACTCGCAGGTAGCGCCTAGAGTCCGTGCCATGCTCCTCGCACATGAGGTACTTGGCTCTGGTCCGCTGGCGGTTGTGATCCACGGGATCACCGAGTCCCGCAAGATCACGCGACCGCTCACCGAGGCACTCGCTGCTAACCGCACCGTGCTCGCCGTGGACCTCCGGGGCCACGGCGAGTCCGCGCTTGGCGACACGTACCGCATGGAGGAGGCGGCCACCGACATCCACGAGACCCTGTTGGCCGCCGGGTTCACCGATGCGGACCTCCCCCTGATCATCGGCCACTCCCTCGGTGGCGTGGTCGCCACCGCATACGGCGCCCTGTTCCCCACACGTGGCGTAATCAACATCGATCAGGTACTGACTCTCGGGGGCTTCAAGGCGAACCTCGAGGCTGTCGAACCGATGTTGCGAGGACCTGATGAGGGCTTCCAGCAGGTGATGCTGGCCCTCTTCGACCCGCTGTACGGCGCCCTCGGGCTGCCGGATCGGCAGCGGCTTGAGGCCCTCCGCCGCCCCGTGCAGTCGGTGGTGCTCGGCTACTGGGCGGTGATCTTCGAGCAATCCGTCGAGACGATCAACGAACAGCTCGGGCAGTTCGCGTCCCGAATTCAGGTGCCATACCTCGCCCTGTTCGGCTCGGACCCCGGACCCTCGTACGCCGACTGGTTGGCCTCGTACTGCTCTGTCGCATCGACTGAGGTGTGGGCCGACCACGGCCACTACCCCCATCTGGTCGATCTCCCTCGGTTCGTGAACCGGGTGAACGCCTTCGACCCGGTCTGAGACTCGCCCGGTGGCGGCATCCCGACGTACGCTGACCAAAACGGGGAATCGAGCCTGCGTGTGGCGGGCACAGGAGGATTCATCATGCCGAACGCGATCAACATCGATCCGGTGACGGGGCTGAAAACTTTCAACACCCGCGCCGCGAAGGCCACGGAACGTATCCAGGGCAAGGGTTACGCCGTGATCAACGACGAGTCGCTCAAGGCGATGCCGGAACAGCCTGCCGGCGCCCGGTTCGACGCGGACGAGCAGGCCAAGTATCAGGCGTTCAAGGAGGCCCGCCGTGGCGCGGCCGAGTACATGGCGATGGAGGGCGAGTTCGCGAAGTACCTCGAGGACGTGTACTCCGCGCCGCCGGTGGAGCGCGACGCTCTCACCGACTCGTGCGAGATCCTCGTGGTCGGCGCCGGCTTCGCAGGACTGTTGCTCTGGCACCGCCTGCGCGAGGCCGGTTTCACCGATGTCCGGTTCTGCGAGAAGGGTGGCGACGTTGGGGGCACCTGGTACTGGAACCGATATCCGGGCGTTGCCTGCGACGTTGAGTCGTACAGCTATTTCCCGTTGCTCGAGGAGATGGGCTACTTCCCGAGCATGAAGTTCGCCTCGGGCTTCGAGATCCTCGAGTACTGCCAGGCGATGGCCACCAAGTTCGGGTTCTACGACCGCTGCCTATTTCACACGACAGTGGAGCGCACCGACTGGGACGAGGACTCGGCAACGTGGACCGTCCGCACCAACCGCGGTGACGCCGTGCGGGCGAAGTACGTCATCCTCGCCAACGGCATCCTCACGACCCCCAAGCTTGCCCGAATCGACGGCATGGAGAAGTTCCGCGGCGAGACCTTCCACACGTCACGTTGGAACTATCACGTGGACCTCGAGGGCAAGAGCATCGGCATCATCGGCACCGGCGCAACAGCCGTACAGGTGATCCCGGAGCTGGCGAAGGTTGCTGGGCACCTGTACGTCTTCCAGCGCACGCCGTCCACGATCGATGTGCGTGACCAGCGCGCCACCACCGAGGAGCAGGTGGAGGAGTGGTCCCACGAGCCCGGCTGGGCTCGCGCCCGGCGCGAACGTTTCGCCCGCATCTCGTCGGGCCGCACGGCCATCCAGGGTAACGACGACTACCTGGCCGGCAAGGTGCAGGACTTCAAGGAGCGCAAGGAGTACGAGCGCAAGCTGACCCCTGAGGAGCTCCTCCAGAAGCAACTCGAGACCAACTTTCGCATCATGGAACAAGTTCGTGCGCGCGTCGACGCGATCGTGACGGACCCGATTACTGCTGCAGCCCTGAAGCCGTACTACCCGTACGGCTGCAAGCGGCCAACGTTCCACGACGAGTACCTCCCGTGCTTCAACCAGCCGAACGTGACGCTTGTGGACGTTGCCCCGATGGGGGTCAAGGAGATCAACGAGGGCGGTGTGGTGCACGACGGCACCCAGTACGACCTGGACGTGCTCATCTACGCGACAGGCTTCCAGTGGATGGCAACCTCGACGTTCAACATGATCACTGGGCGGGGTGGGCAGACCCTCAGCCAGAAGTGGAAGGACCGGGGCACACGCACGTTCCTCGGCCTGCACAGCAACGGCTTCCCGAACCTGTTCATCATGACCGGCCCGCAGGGCGGTGGCGGCACCTTCAACTTCACGGACGCCATCGAGGCGCACGTGAGCTACGCCGTCTGGATGCTCACCACCATGCGCGACCGTGAACTGTCCACCGTGGACGTCACCGAGGAGTCAGAGGAGCGTTACGCCGAGCACTGCCGCGACGCGGACATCGCCACGGCCCCGCTGCGCGACTGCCTCAGCTACTACAACGGTCACGGCGACGCCGAGCCGGGGAGCCTGTCGTACTACGGCGGGAACCAGTGGCACCGCATCCGTAAGAGTGCCCAGGAAAGTCTGGACCCGTACCTGTTCGAGACCAATGCTTCCTAGCGAACCTCTTGGCGCAGGGTTTCCCCTGGGTGTTGAGCGGGTCGAGCTGACCACCCATCGGGATGATCGCGGGTCATTTGCAGAGGTTTACCGACCCTCGTGGCCCGTATCGCCTGCGCCGGCCCAGTGGGGCTTGACGCTCAGCAAGGCAAACACGCTGCGCGGCATGCACGTTCATCTCGAGAAGCATGACTACGTCGTCGTGGTGAGTGGCCAGATGTTTCTCGGTCTCCATGACCTGCGTCCTGACTCTCGGACGTATCGAACAGCGGCTGCGATTGTTCTCGATGGCGAGGATTGGTGTGCTGTGCGGATTCCTCCGGGTGTGGCCCACGGCTTCTATTTCGGCGAGACGGCGACGGTATTGCTCGGTACCTCGCACGAGTGGAGTGCAGCCGACGAGATGGGGTGTCGGTGGGACGATCCTGCACTCGGTGTGTCGTGGCCTTGCAGTGCACCGATCCTCTCCGAACGTGACAGGACTACCGGCTCGTACACAGCGTTAGAGGCCGAACTCACAAAGAAGGCCTGATGCCTACGGTCGGTCTGGTGGGCTGCGGAAACTGGGGCCGAAATATCCTGCGCGACCTGCTGGCTCTCGGCGCAACCGTGCACGTGGCAGACCCGAACCCCGCTGCACGGACGCTGGCGCTTGAGGGCGGTGCCGCATCGGCGATTCCCAACCACCTCGACCTCCCGCCGTGCGACGGTCTGGTGGTAGCCGTTCCGATCGAGTGCACAGGTGCCGTCGTGCTCGAACTCCTCCGGACGCAGGAAGGGAGCGTTCCGCTCTTCGTGGAAAAGCCGTTGGCCCACACGGTGGACCTCGCCCGCAGGATCGCTGATGCCGGCGCTGGCCGGGTGTTCGTGATGGACAAGTGGCGGTATCACCCGGCCGTCGAGAAAGTTCGTTCTCTGATCGCAGAGGATCGGCTCGGCCCCGTCGAGTCGATCAGTCTTGATCGATGGGGACGGTGGGATGCTCAGCGCTCGCTCTCCGCCACCTGGTGGCTCGCCCCTCACGATCTGTCCATCGTTCTGCACTGGCTCGGGACGATCCCGCCGGTGGTCTGTGCGCGCAGCGCGATCCACGGTCTCACCCAGGACACGTGGATGAATCTCCAGGAAGGCACCGGGCCCAGTGTCACCATTGATATTCGAACCGCATCCTCCGAGCACCGGCGTTCGTTCACCGTGGTCGGTCGTGATGCCACTGTGCACTTGTCGGATGCAGATGCTGAATATCTGATTGTTGATAACCCGAGATCTGGGTTTCCCCGGAATGAACAACGGCTAGCGCTGGCACGCACGCTCCCGCTCAAGGCCGAGCTCACCCGGTTCCTTGGTTACCTGTACGGCGGTCCGCCCCCGTACAGCACCGTCCTCGACGGCTTGATGGTCGTGGAACGACTCGCTCGGATCGATGGGCTGACCGCGTCGTGAGCGTCACGTTTACTGTCCTCATCCCCATCACACGCCCTCCGGTGTTCCTCCCGCTCGCTGTCGATTCGCTGCAGCGGCAGACCCGTCAGGACTGGGAGTTGTTCATCATCTGCGACGGGCCGCCGAGGGAGACGGTCGAGTGGGTCAAGTCGGCGGCGGCGGATGACCCCCGTATCACCGTGTTCGACTGTCCGAAGGGCGAGCGCAACGGCGAGGAGCATCGGCACGCAGCGCTCCAGCAGGCCAAGGGCAGCTACGCGGCGCACCTCGCTGATGACAATCTCTGGTTCCCCGATCACCTCAAACGGATCGAAGAGGTGTTGAGCAACGCAGACCTTGGCGGAACGCTGTTCGTTGCCGTACGTCCAAACGGCAGGCTGGCAGTTCGGGACTTCCTCGCGCTTACGCAGAGCGCTTACCGACTCGATTCGTACCGATCGTTACCGGTCGGTTGGTCGCCCGCCCCGCGTACCGGCCCGTCGGACCAGTACATGTTCGACAAGTTCCGAGCGCAGCCCGACATGCGCGAGGCGCGCCTGTCCCGCATGACTGCCGTGCATCTCGGTGCGGACCTGCGGCGGGAGATGCCGTTGAACGATCGCCTCGTCGAGATGCAACGGTGGTCGCGGCGCGTGCAGAACCCGCTCTGGAGAATGTCGCTGCGGGTCGCCAGTCGGACGTTATTCGAGGTGCTATCGATGCGCGCACGATGGATCTCCGTGAAGGTGAGGGTGTACCGCTTGCTTCAGCGCCTACACGTTCCCTCCCGATGGCTCGCGCGGGGCAACAAATAATCCCGCGCGAACGGGTCAGCGCTGGGTGCCGACCTTGAGGTCCTTGAACGGCATGTCCTTGTCGACCATGGGCTCACGCGGCAGGCCGAGCACACGGTCGCCAATGATGTTCTTCTGGATCTCGTCCGTGCCGCCTGCGATGTTGGCCGAGAAGCTCGTGAGCATGATGGTGCCCCACAGTTCAGCCTTGTCGCCCTCGGTGTTGGCCACGAGGTCCGGGCCGAATACCTCGCCGATGACGGTGCGCAGCAGTCGGGAGATGATGGCGCCGTGCAGCTTGCCGAGCGATCCGCCGGGACCAGGCGTGCGGCCGGCCTTCATCTCCGCCCGGGTGCGCATAGAGACGAGGGACTTGGTGGTCTCCTCGCTGTAAATCTTCATGAGCTGCTGGCGCAGGTTCGGGTCGTTGATGAGCCCGCGACGCTTGGCCTCCTCGATGAGGCGGTCCGCGTTCTGGTGGCTGACGCCGCTCGTGGAGCCGGTGCCGATGGCAACACGCTCGTACATGAGCATTGCGGTGGCCTGGTTCCAGCCGTTGTTCAGCTCACCGACGAGCCAGTCGGCCGGGATGCGCACGTCGGTGAAGAAGATCTCGTTGAAGTGCTTGCCGCCGTCGATCTGGTGGATCGGGCGCATGTCCACGCCAGGGAGGTTCATGTCCATGATGAACATTGAGATGCCAGCGTGCTTGGGTGCCTCGGGATTCGTGCGGGCGATGATGATGCCGTACTGCGAGAGGTGGGCGAGGGTGGTCCACACCTTCTGGCCGTTGATGATCCATTCGTCACCATCGCGCTCTGCCTTGGTCTGCAGGCTGGCCACGTCGGAGCCGGCGCCCGGCTCGGAGAACATCTGGCACCACACCGTGCGGCCGGCGATGTTGTCGGGGAGAAAGCGCTTCTTCTGCTCCTCGCTGCCGAACTGGTTGAGTACCGGCAGGCACATGCCGTGGCTGATGGTGAGCTCGCCCGTCATGTCGGCGAAGTTCGCGTATTCCTCGCGCCAGATGAGGTCGTGCATCTTGGTGAGGCCGGCACCGCCGTAGGCCTTTTCGTAGGTGAGACCGGCGAGGTTCGCGTCCGCAAGAGCGTTCTGGAACTCCTTGGCAGCAGCCATCATCGAGGCGCCGCGATCGTTTGCGCGCTCCGAGCGGGACAGGCCCGTGGCGTGCTTCTGCAGGAAGTCACGGCACTTCTGGCGGAAGGCATCGGCATCGGTTGCAGGCAGGGTGTCGTTGTCGCTCATTGGGGTCCCCTCGACGTAGTTACCTGCAATGTAATCGGGTGACCGGGTGGCCGTGCGAGTCGGATGAGACCGGTGGCGGCAGTACCCGTGGCGCCCGGGCGGCGGGTCCGTTACGTTGGCGGTAACGACCGACTCGGGGGAGGTGGTGGGCGGGATGGATACCGATCTGGGCACCTTCAACCCCTTCGACCCGGCTGCGCTGCAGTGCCCGTTCCCGGCCTACGCCCGGATGCGTTCTGACGCCCCGGTACTCCATCTCCCTGCGTTGGGCATGTACCTCGTTACCCGCCATGACCTCGTGCTGCAGGTGCTGCGGGACACCGCCACCTACTCGTCGAGGTTCGTGGTCACCAACGTGCCGGGCAATCCCGAGGTCCGCAAGCGCCTGCTCGAGGTGTTCGAGCAGGGGTACCCCAGGGTGAGCACGATGCTGACCGCCGACCAGCCCGAGCACACCCGGTACCGCAGCCTCGTGGCCCGGGCATTCCACCCGCGGGCGATCGCCGAGCTGGAGCCGGCCATCCGGTCGATCGCTAGCCGCCTGATCGACTCCTGGATCGACCGGGGCAGCATCGAGTTCGTGGAGGACTTCGCCGTGCCACTGCCCGTCGAGGTGATCGCCCGGGCGCTCAATGTTCCCTACAGCCGGCTCGCGGACTTCAAGCGGTGGTCGGATGACTCGGTGGCCGGCATCGGCACGAACGTGTCGATCGACGAGCGGGTGCGCGCGGAGATGGGCGTGAACGAGTTCCAGCGGTACTTCGCGGAGCAGATCGAGATGCGCCGCGCCGTGCCGCAGGACGACCTGCTCACCAACCTGCTGAACGCGCGCATTGACGATAACGACGCTGAGGTGCCCGATCGTCGGCCGCTCGACATGGCCGAGATGCTCAGCATTGTGCAGCAACTCCTCGTGGCCGGCAATGAGACCACCACCAAGATGCTCACCGAGATGATGCGGCTGCTCGGCGAGTATCCCGAGCAGTGGCGGCTACTGAAGGACGACCCGGCCCGCATCGAGCGGATTGTGGAGGAAACCCTCCGGCTGTCCACGCCAACGCAGGGCATGTTCCGCGTGGTTACCTCCGAGACCGAGCTCGGCGGCTGTCCGCTCCCGAAGGGTTCCCGCATCGTCGTGGTGTTCGCCTCCGCCAATCGGGACGAGCGCCTGTTCGCGGACCCAGACGGGTTCGATCCCGACAGGGAGCACCTTCGCGATCATCTCGCCTTCGGCAAGGGCATCCACTTCTGTATCGGTGCGAACCTCTCACGGCTGGAGGGCAGGGTGGCGCTCGAGGAACTGTCGAAGCGCATCGACAGTTTCACGCTTCCGGGTTCGAACACCTTCGAGTACTTCCCCAGCTTCATCCTGCGCGGCCTCACCCGGCTCGATGTCGACTTTGCACCCGCAGGCGGTACCCCATGAACGTGCGTGATCAACTCGTCGCGATGGCCGAACGCACGCTGGTGCACGTGCGCGCCGGCACCACCGATCGAACCGAGTCGGTTGTCACCGTCCCGGCAGCGAACTATTTCGACCCGGTTCGGTGGCAGCAGGAGGTGGACCTCATTTTCAAGCGGCTGCCGCTCTTGGTGGCCACCACCGCCGAACTGCGTGGACCTCATGCGTACAGAGCCCTTGAGGTGTGCGGCGTGCCGGTGCTGCTCTCGCGCGACGCAGAGGGCGTGCTGCGGGCGTTCGTCAACATGTGCAGCCACCGCGGCGCACTACTCGTCGGCGAGGGAGCGGGCACGGCCCGCAGGTTCTCCTGCCCCTATCACGCCTGGACGTACGACCAGCAGGGCGACCTCGTCGGCATCTACAAGCGGGAGGACTTCGGCGAGGTGGACACCTCGTGCCTCGGCCTCACGGCGCTACCCGTGGAGGAGCGTGCTGGTCTCGTGTGGGTCACGCTCACGCCGCGACCGGTGCTGGACCCGGATGCGTTCTTTGCCGGCTACGACGACCTGCTGGGTGCGTGTGGCTTTGCCGGGATGAACCACCTCGCGTCCCGTCGGTTGGTGGGCCCGAACTGGAAGGTGGCCTTCGATGGCTACGTGGACTTCTACCACCTGCCGATCCTGCACAAGGACACGTTCGGGCCGGCGTTCCCGTCCGAGGCCGTGTTCCACCGTGTGGGTTCGCACCAGCGCATCACCGTGCCGCGCGGGCCGTGGGAATCCTTGGAGACACTGCCGCACGACGAATGGCCGGACGCGCTGCTCACGAGCGGCGTGTGGAGCGTGTTCCCGCACGCCTCAATCGCGGGGTTCGCGCTCGGCGCCCACATGATCTACCAGGTGGCGCGGATCTTCCCGGGCACGAACGCCGACGAGTCGATTACCCACCTGGACTTCATCACCACAGCGCCGCTTACCGACGAGTACGTGGCGAGGGCCAACAAGCAGATTGACTTCCTCGAGCGCGTGGTGCGCGACGAGGACTACGCAACCGGGCTCGGAATCCAGCGCGCGCTGAAGACCGGCACGAGACAGGCAGTGGTGTTCGGGCGCAACGAGGCCGGAGCGCAGTACGTTCACGGATGGATCGACGAGATCCTCCGCACGTCCGACGAGGGCCTCACCGACCTGTTTCGCCGCGGCGTGACGGCCGGGCGACTCGTGACCGATGGCGGCTGACGGGAAGCCGTCAGCCGCCGGTTCGGGTCAGTAGTCGACGCACTTCAGGAAGCCACCGTCGACGGTGACGTTGGCACCGTTGATGTGCTTGGCCTTGTTGCTCGCGAGGAACGCAACGGCATTCGCCACGTCGTGCGGGTCGCCCATCTGCCCGCCGGGGTGTGTCTTCAGGGTGGCCTCGAAGAACGGGGCCATGTGGGTCTTGATCATGTCCCACGCGCCGTTCTCGAAAAAGATCGGGCCGGGGGACACCACGTTGCAGCGGATGCCCTGCGCGCCCAGCACCTGTGCCTGCCCGAGCGTCCAGTTGGTCATGGCCGCCTTGAGCGCGCTGTAGCTACCCGAACCGGTGGCAAAGTGCTCGACGTTGGAGATGGTGCCGATGCTGATGAGCGTGCCGTTGGCGGCGGCGAGGTGCGCAGTGGCGGCCTCGGTTCCGTGCACGAGGGCCATGAGGTCCACGTTGAAGTTGTTGATCCAGCCGTCGAGCTTGCGTGCCGGCATGGCGGAGGTGTTGTGCACGTAGATGTCGATGCCGCCGAGTTGCTCGGCCGACGACGCCACCCAGGCGCGCAGTGCTTCGGCGTTGCCGACGTCCACGGATGCGCCCACCACCTTGCCCTTCTTCGACATCTCGGCAACCGCTGCAGTCACCTCGTCGGCGTTGCGTGCGCAGATCGCTACCGAGGCGCCCTCGTCGAGCAGCACCTCGGCAATTGCGCGACCGATGCCCTTGGTGGAGCCGGTAACGAGTGCCTTCTTGCCCTTCAGCCCGAGATCCATGTTGTTCCCCCCAGTGTCGTTATCCCTAGTTGCTTGATCCTAGAAGGTCAGCGTCGCGTGTGCCCGAGGTCGTCCCTATGCGCCGTCGTTGATCGTGCTCGAGCGCTTTCCTGCATCGGGAAACCGTGTAGCACCCCTTTCGTACTCTGGTGGTATGTCGGCGCTGCTTGATGCTCTTGTCTTGTTGCGGGCCGCCGTTGATGGAGTGTTGGCGTTGGGCGATGTGTCCGATGGCGAGGCAGCGCTTCATGACTTCGTAGTGGGGGTGCAGCGCGAGCAGCACCGTTTGGTTGTGGCGGCCGCTCCTGCGGTGCGGTCGTGGGAGCGGTCGGGTGTGTGGGGGTTGGACGGTTCGTTGTCGGCTGCATCGCGTCTGGCTGTGGACTCGCGGACGTCAAGGTCGACGGCTCGTCGCGTGCTGCGCCGGGCCCGGTGCCTGCAGGAGATGCCCGTCACTGCTGTGGCGGTCGCCAACGGTGTGCTCTCCACTGATCATGTAGACCTGTTCGCCCGCGCCAACCGCCCCCATCGCCGGATACGTTTCGCCGAGGACGAGCCGATGCTGGTCGTTGCGTGCACACCACTGCTGTGGGACGACGCCGTCCGCGCAGTGGACTACTGGTGCAGCCGCGCCGACGCGGACGGTGCCGGCGACGACGACAGGCTGGGGAATGCGGAGCGGCGGGCTAGTGCGCATCTGCATGCGTCGTCGACACTCGATGGCACGGTGGTCGTCAGCGGTGTGCTGGACCCAGTCGGTGGTGAGGTGTTGCTCAACGAACTCGACCGTCTCGA
>CAFAAJ010000018.1_pt1 | contig 21431 bp, 22 predicted proteins | sample 7267551 | NCBI WGS metagenome assembly CAFAAJ01 (sample SAMEA6813983, study PRJEB35770) | uncultured Acidimicrobiales bacterium | biome: Freshwater; feature: Freshwater reservoir; material: water | place: Czech Republic | collected 2017-08-18 | depth 30m m
CGCTCTTCCAATCAGTCACGAGTCCCTACCTGTATCGCTTCTTCAACAAGTGATAACAACGAGCGCCGTCGTTATCACTTACGGGTTCGTCGGCCCTGCAACGCCCACGGGCTCGGCCCCCGCAAGACCCCCCGGGAAATTTCTGAAATTCTTTGCCGTTCTGCGTTGCTAGTCGAACATACGTTCGCTATGCTTCCTTTCATGAAGTCCGCACTCGACACCTGCACCACGGCATCAACTGCCGTCGCCGGGGTCAACGTCGGCGCCCTGTCTGCCGAGCAGTACCGCACGTTCGCGGCCGGCATCCAGCACCACCTCGATCGCATCACCGTGCTCCACGCCCGCATCCTCCAGCACGGCCAGGACCACGGTCTGTTCACCGGCACCGGCGCCAAGTCCATGGCTGACTGGCTCGCCCAGCACTCCGGCACCTCCCATGGCGAGACCGCCTCGAAGATGAAGCTCGCGAACTCCATGGAGAAGTCGCCCGAACTGTCCGATGCGGTCGACAACGGCGACATCTCGCCTTCCACCGCCAATGCAATCTCCGACGCGGTGAGCAACGCGCCTGAGGGCGCCGACGTCAACGACCTGCTCGACGCCGTGAAGGGTGCCGACCCGAAAACCGCAAAGGCCGTCGCGGAGCGCTGGAAGGAAGAGCACAGCACCGAGAGCCCCGAACAGCGTGAGGCCCGCCTGCACAAGCAGCGCTCGCTCCGCTTCGCCGACCCGGTCGACGGCATGATCTCCGGCAGCTTCCGCCTGCCCACCCTCGCCGGCCGAGAAGTGATGACCGCTATCTCCCACCTCGCCGGCAAGCCCTCCGAGGAAGACGGCCGCACCACCGAGCAGCGTCTTGCCGATGGCCTCGTGCAGCTGTGCGACGCCTATGCGAAGGGCACCCTCGCCGGTGGCCGTGAGCGCCCCACCATCATCATCACCGCACCCATCGACACACTGCTCGGCCTCAGCCAGCAGCCTGGACACACCATGCTGGGCGATCTCGTTCCCGCACACGTTGTGCGCCGCCTCGCCGAGCAGGCTGAACTGCAAACCGTCATCACCGCCGGCAACGACATCCTCGCCCTCACCACCACCCAGCGCCTCGCCACCGACAACCAGTGGCGAGCCCTCATGGTGCGAGATGGCGGCTGCCGCTGGCCCGGGTGCAACATCCCGGCCAACTGGTGCGATGCCGACCACATCATCCCGTGGGAGCACGGCGGCAAGACCGTCCTCGAGAACCTCGCACTGCTGTGCAGGCACCACCACAGGGTGAAGCACGGCCCGGGTACCGAAGCGATCGGCGATGCTTCCACGCTGCGGATGCAACTCCCGGATGGCACGGTGGTGAACTGTCCACCCCGGCCACTCCCGCAACGACATTCTCGAACGGCTTCAGCGGCGGCATGATCCCAGGCGCGTGCATCTGCACGCGCCTGTTTGCATCCAAAGCGGGCCCGCAGCGCGAAGAAACAGGTATGCGGATTCGTCTGGCGCTCATCGCCCTCGTAGCACTGACAGCCTGCGGTACCCCGAGCACTCGTTCAGCATCCGACGGGTGCGACCCTGCGGGCTGTGTCACCCTCCCCGACGATGCCAGCACAGCCGGCGAAAGCCGCGCAGCGGCCGGCGATAGCCGTGCAGCGGCCGCCGACAGCAACGATGAAACCCCACTCGACGCCGACGCCCTCCGCGTCCAAGCCCTCGTCACCGGCGACACCCTCCCCGGCGACACTGTTCCCACCGTCCCGAGCGACACCATCCCGGCCGACACCGTTCCCCCCGACCCCACCGTTGATCCAGCGCCAGGCGGCTCCACCATCTCGAACGTGTCCGTGCCCAGCAGCGTGACGGCAGGCAACACCGTCACCTTCGAGTGGACCGTGACCGATCCCGACGGCGTCGAGGTAACCACCGCACGAGTGGGTGGGCCCCCCGGCTGGGTCACTTGGTGCCCGTTCCCCATGCTGGGCACGCGCATCAGCGGAGACGAACGGTCCGGCACCTACCGAGCAAGTTGCGACGTGCCGGCAAACGCGCCCAACACCACCTACACCGTGTTCTTTCTCGGCACTGAAACAGTCCAGCGAGACTTCGTTGTCACCGGCGGCAGCACCGACACCGATGCGCCAACCATCTCGAACCTCAGTGCCCCCGCCACCGCATCACTGGGCGACTCGATCACGATCACGTGGCGAGCCGCAGACCCGTCGGGCGTGAAGTACTCCTTCGTGTGGTTCGCCAACGGCGGCTTCGCCTCGGGCAACGGCGTATCCGTCGTGGACTACGGCGACTACGGCGTGACCAGACTGTCCGGTGACGAGTTCGACGGTGTGTACTCCCAAACCGTCCGTTTCCGGGACGACTCGCCCACCGGCACCTACACGCTGTGGGTGAGCCGGGCAGACCTTCCCGGCAACAAGGTGTTCGACGACACCCCGGTTCGCATCACCGTCAGCGGCTAACCCTCAGTCCGCCACGAACCCCTTGAACGACGTCTTCATGTACGTCACGAAGTTCGGCGACAGTCCCTCACCCAACAGCACCTCGGGTGCCACCGGTGGCCGGCGCGGTACGAACTCGCCCGCGGCCATCAACTTCACGTAGTCGTGGTGCAGGATCGCCACCCGCCCGAGGACCGGCACGTCCACGCCGAGGTCGAGCACCCGCTGCACGTCGGCCGGGTCGTGGATCTTGCCCGCAACTCCGAGGCGAGTGCCACCGCGGGGCAGCCCGGCAAAGATCTCCGTGAGCGTCTGACCGCCAAACACACCCTCCTCCAACGGCATCTTGTACACGTCCCACAGCGACATGTCGATGAGGTCCACACCGGCATCCACCAAGCGCCCGTACACCTCCACGATCTCGGCGATCTGCATCCCGAACCGCTCGGGTGACAGGCGCACCCCGAGCGCAAGGCCGGGACACGCCGCGCGAATGCCGGCAACGATCTCGAACAGCAACCGACTGCGGTTCTCGAGCGACCCGCCGTACTGGTCCGTACGCCGGTTCAGCTCGGCCGACAGGAACTGACAAATCATGTAACTGTGCGCACCGTGCAGCTCCACACCGTGGAAGCCCGCCTTCTGCGAACGCACCGCAGCAGCAACGAAGTCGGCCGCCAACTGCTCCACCTCGGCAGTCGTCAGTGCACGCGCACCAGAGTCCTCGCTGGGGCACACCGCCTGGCCAACGAGGTCCGCCGGCGAACGGTTGCCAGCGTGGTGCAACTGGATATATGACACCGTGCCCGTTGCGTTGAGTGCCGACGCCAGCCGCGTCAGCCCCGGCAGGTGCTCATCGCCGAACACACCCAATTGTCCGGGGAACCCCTGCCCGACTTTCTGCACGTGTGCCGCACAGGTCATCGTGAGACCAAACCCACCCTGAGCCCGCAGCGTGAGCCAGTGGAACTCCTCGTCGGACAGCGTCCCGTCGGCGTTGCTCTGGGAGTTCGTGAGCGGCGCCAGCATGAACCGGTTCTTCATGTCCGGCCCGGTGCTGAACGAGAGAGTGTCGAAGGGCGTTGCCATGGGTGACACTCTGCCAGACGGCCCAGACGCAACCGTTACTGGCCGTCCACCATCGCCTGGATCTCCGCGAAGTGCGGCCGCAGGTCCGGATACCCGGTCTGTGCCCACCCTCCGTCCACAAACAGGTTCACTCCAGTCACGTACGCCGCGTCGTCCGACGCTAGGTACAGGCACGTCGCCGCAATGTCCTCCGGTGTCGCCGCCCGCTTCATCGGGATGCGCTCCATGTACGCCTCGTTCACCGCCGCCAACTGCGTGAGCGGCTGTGCGAGCGGCGTGTCGGTCAGCCCCGGCGACACCGTGTTCACCCGGACGCCGTGCTCGGCAAACTCGAGCGCAGCGGACTGACCGAGGCTCGCGACGCCGGCCTTGGCCGCCGAGTAGGCCGAACCGAAGAACATCGGCACCACCGAGTTGAGCGACGCCACGTTCACGATCGCCCCACCCCGCTCGCGCATCGCCAAGCCAGCGTGCTTCGTCCCGAAAAACACACCCTTCAGGCACAGGTCCACCGTGAAGTCCCAGTCCTCCTCGGTCATGTCCATGATGAGCGAGCCGCGAGAACCGCCGGCAATGTTGAACATCGCATCGAGCCCACCGAGACGATCCGTGGCAACCGACACCAGACCCTGCACCTCGCCCTCGCGGGTGACGTCGCACGGAACCGTCGCCACGCCGTCACCGAGTTCGGACTGCAGCGCAGCAAGACCGTCGAGGTTCACATCGCCCACCGCCACACGGCCTCCCTCGGCCACCCAACGCCGCACCACAGCACGACCGATGCCGGATGCTCCGCCGGTTACGGCCGCAACCCTGCCGTCGAAGCGCATCACAGCCCCGGGCTCACGAGCACTTTGCAGTGCTTGTCCGGCGAAGCAAGATCACCGAACGCCCCCGCCACACCGTCGAGCCCAACCTGCCCGGTGATCCACGGCTCCACATTCACCTTGCCGTCCGCAATGAGGTGCAGACACCGCTCGAACTCATCCGGCCGGTAGGCGAGCACGAAGGTCATTGACAGTTCCTTCAGGATCGCGCTGAGCGGCAGGAACGTGTCGGGAGCCATGCACACGCCCACCACGACGAGTCGCGTGTGCACCGGCACCTGGTCGATGATCTTGCCGAGCATGCCGGGCACGCCCACGCACTCGAACACCACCGTGTTGGGCCGCTTGCCCCCGTTCCACAGCACCGACGGCATTGCCGGTTCGCCGGCCAAATCGCTCCACGCCGTGTACGGACTGTTCATCGCGGGGTCGACCACCACGTCGGCACCGGCGAGTTCGGCGAGGCGACGACGGGCGGGCGAGAAGTCCGCCGCCACGATCGGCCCGATGCCGGCAACCTTCAGCCCCGAGATAACAGCGAGGCCCACCGGACCGCAACCGATCACCAGCGGCACGTCACCTTGCTGCAGGTTCGCCTGCGCAACTGCGTGCACACCAACCGCCAGCGGCTCGGTAAGCGCGGCCTGCGCAGCAGACAGACCAGCGGGCACCTTGAGGAGCCGGTGCTCCTGCAGCACGATACGTTCCGAGTATCCGCCGGGGAAGGTCTGCGAGTACCCCACAGAATCGATCCCACCCGGAATGTCGAGGATCGGCACCGAACACACCAGCGACCCGATCGGGAAGCGGTGGTCCGTACCCGGGCCGTAGTCGAGGATCTCCGCGCAGAACTCGTGGCCGTACACCTGGGCGGGCGCGCCCGTCGGGTCCGCTGCGTGTGTAGCAGCCTGCACCTGCAACGCGTGAAGGTCCGAGCCGCAGATACCGCAGTGCACCGACCGCGCAAGCACCTGTCCGGCCATCGGTACCGGCTCGGCAATGTCCTCCACGGCGAGTGATCCCGCACGGGCCATCACGGCGCGCATTACTTCGCCCCGTCCGTGTCGACCATCCGCATTACGTCGAGCCCTGCGAAGTTGCCGTTCGGGTCAACGCGTTCACGCACCGGGTCATCCACGTCGTCGAACTCGAGCCGCAGCGCACGGCTCATCGTGGCGTGCATGGCATACGTGCACGTCACATAGGTGAACTCGAGGATCTCCTCATCGGACAGGTGCTTCTTCAGCTCGGCGAATAGTGCGTCGGGCACACGGCCGTTCTGCAGCGTGAGGCAGTCGGTGTACGCAAGCAGCGCACGGTCCACCGGCGTCCAGCAGTCGTGCACGGACCACGACGGCAGTGCCTGTACCTGCTCCTCGGTGAAGCCGACGTCACGACATGCCTTGCAGTGCTGGCTGAACACGAACTGGCTGCCGATGTTCCAGCCCGCACGGGTTTGCCCAAGCTCTCGCAAGCGCGGTGTGAGCTTGCGGTTGGGCGAGCGGTAGAACTGAAAGCCGGCCGTGGTGTGGTCGAACGCATCGGGCACGAGCGCGAACACCGTCCACCAGTTGCCCGGCGTACCGGTAGCGGTGCCGGGTTCGTCCACCGGGTCACGGTCCCCGAAGAGCATCGAGTACACCTTCTGGGCGTACGGGTGGGCGTCTTTCGGGTGAACCTCACGGAGTCTGGGCATGCCCGGACGATAGTTCGTCCCCAAACGTCGCGTTTTCTGCCCTGTACTAACATCTGGTCGTGCAGATCTTCGTGAGGACAACCACCCACACGATCACGCTCGAGGTCGAGCCAAGCGACAGCATTTACCACGTCAAGCTGGAGATCCAGAGCCGTGGTGGAGGGGCTTCGCCAAGTCAACAGCGGCTGACTTACTCCGGCAGGGAACTACAGGATGACCGTACGCTCTCGGACTACAACATCCAGAAGGAGAGCGTCCTCGACCTCGAGTTGGTGACCGTGGAGACGACCACCTCCACGGCCCCAGTCACCACGGATGCTCCAGTCACCACGGATGCTCCAGTCGCCACCGACGTGCCCGTCACCACCGACGCTCCGGCATCTACTGAGGCCTCAACAACGGTTGCGGATCGTGCCGGCACCATGACGTCTGGTAGCGGAGGCTTCCCCTTCGCTGTTGTCGGCGTCGTGCTGCTCCTCGTGGTGCTCGCGTTCGCCGCCCGTCAGTACCGCCGGCGTCACATCTAGCTGCGCCACCCGGCAGACTCAGCGTTGTGAAACGCATGATCGGGCTCACCCGCTACATCGTCCTCGCCGCTGTCGTCGGTTTTGCGGCGCTCTCCATCGCCACGTTCGTTTGGGGTGGGGCGAAGACCGTGCTGCTGTTCTCAGACCTCCTCGACGGCGCATGGCGCAAGGACTTCTCGCTCGTCAAGTTGCTGCAGGTCATCGACACCTATCTGCTGGCCATCGTGCAACTGATCGTTGCCCTCGGGCTCTACGAACTATTCATCGGCGACCTGGACCTGCCCGAATGGCTGCACATCCGCTCCCTCGACGACCTGAAGAAGTCCGTCATTGACGTGCTCGTGATCTTCGTGGCGATCAAGGGCGTTGAGGTGCTCTTCGACAGTGGCAGTTCGGCCGACAGGCTCCGGTCCGTCGGCGCCGTCGCACTCCTCATCGCTTCGCTCACGCTGTTCCGCTTTGTGAAAACGGCGTCGGCGAAACAACGCCCGATCAACTAGCTGTCGCGCCCACTCAGGTGTGCGGGGCGATATCAAGCGCGAATAATTCCTGGAAGCGCCGGAAGTAGGTGTCGTCGTCCTCGATGGTGCCCAGCCCCACCCAGTCCGCATCGCTCATCCGGGCACGGCCTGCGACGGTCTCCGCCCCGCCCCACGAGCACACGTAGCGCAGCGTCGCAGCCCGGTCGAGATACGCCTCGTGAACCACTCGGCCCACCACCGTGGCGTCCGTCGGGTGCACGAGCCCTGCCGCGTAGAAGCGCACCATCCGTCGGTAGTGCGTGTCGTACGCACCGCTCTCGTTCGGCATGTCGCTGTTCTTGGCCTGGATGGCGGACTTCGTGATCCCGGGCTCGAGGATCTTCACACGGACACCGAACGGTGCAACCTCCTGGGCAAGCCCATCGGTCCATCCCTCGAGCGCAAACTTCGACGCTACGTAGGCGGACTGGGCAGAGAGACCGGCCTTCCCGGTGATCGAACCGATGTTGACGATGCAACCACTGCGCCGGGCGCGCATTCCGGGAAGCACCGCCTGCACACAGCGAACCGCACCGTAGAGGTTCACGTTCATCGTGTCCGCGTACACGCTCACCGGGGTGTGCTCGGCAACGCCGATCGGGCCGACGCCTGCGTTGTTCACGAGCAGGTCCACGCTGCCGGCCCGGGCGAGCACCTCGGCGAACCCGTCCCTCACCGACTGGTCATCGGCAACGTCGAGCTCGACAAGATTCACCGTGACACCGCTCTCGGCTGCCATCGCGAGCAACTTGTCCGCCTTTGCCACCGAACGGACCGTGCCGTACACGGTGAGGCCCTGACCGGCGAGATACAACGCTGTGGCGCGCCCGATCCCCGAGTTCGCTCCCGTAACCACTGCAATGTCGCTGCTCATGCGCCGACACTAGGCGTGCGTGGCCGGTTGCTCCGAAGTGACCGGCTGTTCCTGCAGCCAAGTGTGTCTTCAGGATGTCGTTTTCGACACTGTGGCGCCACACCTTCGGGCAGGCGTTGGGGCGTGTCAGCGCTCGGGGTTGGTGGCGAACCAGGCCGCGAGGCGCGCGAACCCCTCGTCGAGGGACACGGTGGGCACCCAACCGAGGTCCTTGCGTGCAGGTCGGGGGTCGAACCAGTGCGCCGTGCCGAGCTGTTCGGCAACAAAGCGGGTGATCGGCGGCTCACCCTTGCGCAACCGCGGCCACACACGTTCCACAATCGAGCCGAGCCCACGCGCTACTGCGGCCGGCACGTGGCGCGGCTCGAACGGCACACCCGCTGCGCGGCAGATCCCCTCCACGAGCTCGTGCACTGTCCGCGGCTCACCGTTGGCCACCACGTACTCCTTGCCCGCGCACGGCGCACCGGGCCGTAACGCGTCCAACGCCGCGACGTGCGCGCTGACGGCGTTGTCGAGGTACGTCGTGTCCACCAGCGCACTGCCGTCGCCCACCATCACGAGCCTGCCCGCCCGTGCGCGATCAACGACGCGGCCGACCAACTGCGTGTCCCCCGGTCCCCACACGAGGTGCGGGCGGATCGCCACCACTGCGAGGTCGTTGCCGTTTGCTTCGAGCGCAACACCCTCGGCGATCGCCTTGGACTCGGCGTAGAACGCCCCCTTGCGCCCGGTGACGGCGGCCTCGGCACCAACACCGACGAGCGAGTGCCCGGTATGAGCGACCGACGGGGTGGAGACGTACACCAAGCGCTGCACACCCTTGCGCTGGGCGGCGTGAAGCACGTGGTACGTACCCGCCACGTTGACGGAATGGAACTCGGCCCACGTACCGACTACGCCGACCCGCGCGGCTCCGTGCACGATCGCATCGCACCCCTGCGCTGCGGCAAGCACACGGTTTACGTCCCGGATATCGCCCTGCACCTGGGAGACCGAACCCACCTCGGGCAGCGCGACCGGCCGCCGCTGCAGGCACACAACGTCGTCCCCCCGTTGTGCGAGTGCTGCCACCACCCCGCCGAGCAGCGCGCTCCCGGCACCGGTAACGAGCACCCTCATCGGGAGGAGCCCGACAGGATGCGCTCCATCGTGAGGCCGAGCGCAGTGCGGTCAATCTTTGCGTTGTGGCGGATGTCCACCGGCAGATGCTTGGACACCCAAACGGCGGCAACTGCCTGGGGGCCAACCGCCGCACGAACGGCTGCCGCCAGCGACGTGGGTGCCGGGCCCTCAGCACCCTCAGCGGTCTCGAGCACGAGCACGACTTGTTGCACCCCAACCGGACCGATGCCCACGGCGGCAGCGCGCACCACGCCGGTGATGGTCTCGGCGGAGATCTCGAGCGGTACCGGTGTCACCGGGCCGTCAGGCGTCGTGATCACGTGCTGCACGCGCCCCTCGATCCAGAGCCGACCGTGCTCGTCGAGGTGGCCCACATCGCCAGTCCGGTGCCAGACACGCTCGGTACCGCCGGCCCTCACGAGGGGTCTCGCCCTCTGCTGGGTGTGCCAGAGACGGTCGTATCCGTCGGACATCCACGGTGCGTGCACCAACACCTCGCCCGTAGCCTCCACCGTCACCTCACAGCCGTCGACCGGTACGCCCACGCACACACCGCGCCCGGGGCCGATCAACTCGAGTTCGGCGAGCGCCACGTCCGCAACCGGCAGCACCTCGGTCATTCCGTACGGCGTGTGCAGCGCTGCCCCTGGGCACAGGCCCCGCATACTCCGCAGCGTCTCGATCGGGACTGGCGCACCTGCGGACATCACGAGCCGAATTGCGCCGAGCGCAGGCAGGGATCCGGTTGCCGTGCGGACCACGTTCGCGAGCGCTGCGGGCGAGGCGAACACCATCGTGGCCCCGATACGGGCACATGCCTCGTCGAGCGCACTCGCGGTGAGCGTGGCGGGCGCGGTGACGTCCATGTCGGCGAGGCCGGTCACCATGCCGAGGGCGGGCCCAAACACAGCGAAGGGGGCGAATGCTGCAACAAAGCGGTCTGCCGGCGTGATGCCGTACATCCGCCGGAGCGCGTCACGCTGCGCGCACAGTTGACCGTGGGTGTAACGCACACCCTTGGCCGGGCCGGTGGCGCCAGAGGTGAACACCACGGCGGCGGGATCAGCGGGCTGCGGCTCGGGAAGGGCGAGGCCTGCGATATCTGCCGATGCCCCGTTTGCACCCAGCGAGCGCAGCGACAGCATCTGCGCGCCCGGCGCCCAGCGAAGCACACGAGCCGCAGCGATCGACTTGGCGGGCCCGACCACGTGGCGCACTCGGGCCGAGCGCACCGCAGCACCGAGGCCGTTCAGGCCCAACCCGCGGTCGGCGACCACAGTCACGGCGCCGATTCGCCAGCACGCGTACACTGTCGCCAGGAGGTCGACTCCGGGTGGAACGAGCACGGCAACCCGATCTCCCGCACGCACACCGCTCGCGCTCATGGCGGTGGCGAACCTCGCAACACGGCCGGCGAAGGCGGACCACGTGACACTCTCGTCCGCCGCCGCATCGCTCACGGCCGGCGTGTTCAGCGACGCGTTCGCCACGACCTCGGACCACAGGGGTCGGTACGGCGCCGCCGCGTCGGACCGTTGTGTGGCTCCCCCGGCTTGCTCGACACGGATACCGACATCGGCCGCCTGCCCCGCAGTGATCGCTGCCTCAACATACGGGGCGATCGACATCTCCAGCACTGCGAGGTGCCCGGCGCCACCGAGACGGTGCAGAGCCACATCGCGGAAACGCCCGAGGAGGTCCTCGGCGAAGTCATCGTTGAACATCGGGTCACGCGCACCCCACACCAAACGGACCGGGATGTCGAGGCTGCCGAGACGGGATGCGACCGAGGCGAGCGCTGCTGCCGACGGATGCCGATCGTCGAAGGGCACGTCGCCCACGAATTCCGCCACCGCTTGCCGTGAAACGCGTGTGCGATAGGGCAGGGCGAGTGCGCGCCGCTGTATCCGGTTGAGTCGGCGTCCGGACAGCAGCGCAGTGCCGCGCACGAAGAGCGAGGTGTCACGGGTTGCGAACCGGTGCACGCCGTTCGCTGCCGCCAGTCGGATGAGCCACGGGGCGCGCCTGCCCTCGGGCACTGCGATGCCGGTGTTGGACAGCACGAGGCCCACCACGAGTTCGGGGTGCTCTACTGCGACGCCCATGGCGATCGCCCCACCCCAGTCCTGCGCAACGATCCATACCGGGCCCTGTAGGTCGAGTGCGCGTAGGAGGTCATTCACATCGGCAACCCGGTCCGCGTAGCGGCGGGGGCCGACACGCTCGGACCACCCCATCGACAGATGGTCGGGGGCGATCACGCGCAGCGCAGGATCGAGTTCGCGGAGCAGACGCGACCACACGAAGGACCACGTGGGATTCCCGTGCAGGCACAGCACGGTCGGCGACGCGGGATCGGTTCCCGGACGGTCAAGGAGGTGCCAACGGTGAACAGCACCGTCATGGCTCGATACGTCCACGGTGCGGGACCAGAACGGGGGGCACCCGAACTGCTCGAGCGCGGCAGCGGACGGTGCCGCTGTCATCACCAGACGATCTCGGTCATGCTCACGTTCAGCCCGGAGCCGATGCCCATGCAGAGCACGCGGTCTCCCTTGCGCACACGGTCCTGCACGCTCGCGAGCGTGATCGGCATCGCCGCCGGGCCGACGTTGCCGTAGTGCTGCAGCGTGAGCGGGGCGCGCGCCGGATCGATTCCCAGACGGTCACACAGCATCGAGGTGTGCACCTGGCTCACCTGATGCAGGATGTACCAGTCGATACCGGAACCCCACGAGAACTCCGCGGGCACGTTGGTCCAGGTATCGGCCGCGAGGTCGAGGCCTGCCACGAGCAGGCCCTTGGTGTCGGTGGTCATGCGCTCCAGCGTTCCCACGCACAACTCGTTGTGCTGCGTAGCGGCGCGGGCAACACCCCCGACAATACGGTGCGCATCCGGGTGTCGGTCGGTGCGACCGAGCACCATCGCGGCTGCTCCGGATCCGAGCGTGAGCGACGCGAACTCTGCGAAGACGTCATCAGCGGTTGCGTCGCTGCGGCGCAGTCGCTCGATCGTGCTCTCCTGCGTGTACCGGCTTCCCTCGCCGTCGACGATGAGCGCGTACTCGATGGTGCCCGCGTCGATCATCGTGGACGCAACATGCATTGCATTCGTGAACCCGAGACAGGCGTTGGCGATGTCGAAGTTCATGCACAACGTGGATAGGCCGAGTTGGTGATGCACATTGCAGGCGATCGACGGCTCAAGGTGGTCCTTGCAGACCGAGGTGGACATGAGGAGCCCGATCTTCGACGGATCGACGCCCGCCCGCTCGATGGCAGCGCGCCCAGCGAGCGCGGCCGCGTCGGCGAACGTGACGCCCTCGCCCCACCAGCGGCGCTCCTTGATCCCGGCAACGCCGGAGAGGAGACCCGGTCGCACACCGGTGCGGTCGTAGGTCTCGGCAAGCTGCTCGTCGATCCACTCGGACGTGACGACCACGGGGGCCTCGATTGCGGCGATGCTGAGCACCCCGCTGTGGCGGTGCTGAAACACCGAATTTCCGCTCATTTGCCGCTTTCTTGAGTCAGTCACTCAATCTACGCACCAGATCCGCCATTGGGACGTCGCGAAACCAGATCAGGAGGGGTTCCGGACCGGATTCAGGCCTCCCAGACCTGCACAATCGGGGTGCCGGAGGTTGTGCCCGCAAGCAGGTCAACGAACGCCTGCGGGGCAGACTCCAGCCCTGAGTACCCAGTGGTCAGCGCCCGCAGGCTGCCCGCAGACATCCAGGCCGACAGCTGCCGACGTGCCTCGTCGTACCGGGGCTCGAAGTCGAACACCAAGAACCCCTCCATGCGAACACGGTTGTTCACGAGCAGTCCGGGCACTCCACGGGGCCCCGGCCCGGGTGTGCTCGTGTCGTACTGGCTCACCACGCCGCAGCACACCACCCGGCCGCGCTGGTTCATGCGGAACAACGCGCTCTCGAGCAGGTCTCCTCCGGTGTTGTCGAAGTACACGTCGATCCGCTCCGGCGTCGCTGCGCGGAACGCGGTACGGAAGTCCTCACTCTTCCGGTTGAGCCCGACGTCGAAACCGAGCACGTCGACGAGCATCGCGGCCTTCTCGTCGGACCCGGCAATACCCACCACCCGAGCGCCCAGCGCCTTGGCCACCTGACCGGCCACGTGGCCGACCGACCCGGCTGCCGCCGACACCACAAACGTCTCGCCCGCTTGCACCCGGCCCACCTCGGTGACACCGAAGTAGGCCGTCACTCCGTTGAGGCCGAGTACGCCGAGATGGTCCGCCGCCAGCACGGAGGGATCGAGCACCGTGAGGGCCCCGGGTTGCTGCACCGAGTACTCCTGCCAGCCGGTCTGTCCCCACACCAGGTCACCGACCCGTAGCCGACCCCCCGATGCGCTTACCACCTGGGCCACACCGGTGCCGCCCATCACCCGTCCGGCCTCGGGGGCACCGGCATAACTCGCGCTCCCCTGCAGGCCGGCGCGCTGGCCTGCGCCGATGGTGATCGCAACTGTCCGGCACAGCACCTCGCCATCGCCGGGCACCGGGAGCGGCGCGCTGCGCACCTCGAAGTCCTCCGTTCGGAGTCTGCCGTCGGGCAGCGATGCAATGAGGACCTGGCGGTGTTCTGTAGGGAGGGCCATGGGGGCAGTCTTGCCGACCCCCATCGACAATGCAGCAGCGAGCTCAGCCCCCACACTGCTGCGGTCCGGGTCAGGCCTCGTCGTCCTAGAACGTCTCGTCGTCCTCGGCAGACGGGTTGGCACCACAGTTTGGGCAGTGGCCCGTCGACTCGGGGATGTCGCCGATGTACTCACCGCACTCGGGGCACAGTCCGCTGTCGCTCATGGGTCCTCCTCCGCAGACGGTCCGGCTCATGACGAGTGTCGCAGATGGGTGTCACGTGCCACCCGGGCCGTTCGTCACCGATAGTCAGGCGCACCTGCGCACGGTACGAACTTAGCGCGGAGGCCGTCACGGATGGACCCTGCTGTCCAACGGAGGTATTCGGTGGTGGTTGCGCGCGCGGCCCAGTACCGATGGTTGGCACGCGCGGCTTCGTGGTCACCCAGTCGTTGGAAACAGTGCTCCTGAAGCCGGGCGGACAAGCGCGCCTTAGCGAGCGCTGAGTCGACGTCGAAGTCAATCTCGGCGGTGGACATCAGCGAGGCAAAGCGGTCAATGTCGAGCAGGTTCGTCGCTGTGCGCTTCAGGCGCGACGTATCCGAGGCAGCAAACTGACGGTACTCGGCAAGCGGCTCGTCGATACACGCCAGACCAGTAGAAACAACGAGGCGCATCCACATGTCCCAGTCGGCTACGTGAGCGAGGCCGGGCCGAAACCCGCCGACTGCTTCGTAAGCAGCGCGGCGAACAACCGTCCCCACGAACTGGATCGGCGTGCCGCACGCGAAGGCCCGAAGGTCGGTTGAGGCGGCGCGTGTGTACGCGGCGAGAGATTCACTCATCCACGACCGGCAACCACCCTCATCGATAGCGTGCACACGGGTTGCGTAGAACCCCGCGTCCGGAACGTCAAGCGCCAATTGGTCGATCGCTGCGTAGAAACCCGGGAGCACCACATCGTCTCCGTGCAGTATGTGGACCAACTCGCCTGCGCTTCGTTCGATGCACGTGTTGAAGTTCCCGACCGCACCCACGTTCTGCGGCTGCCGGCGGAAGCTGACACGGTCGCCAGCGAGCTCCCGCACCACCGACTCAGGGTCGTCAAGCGTCGAGCAGTCGTCGATCACCTCGATCTGCATCGTCTCGGGCCCGGGGTCCTGTGACAGCACGCTCTCCAGGCAGATACGAAGGTAGGCGGCACAGTTGTACGTCGGGATCATCACGGAAAACCTCGTCGGCGGCCGACCCGGCGCACAGGCGGCAATCGCAGGTGGCATGAACTCCTCGCCCTCGGTAGACGGAAGGCGTCGTCGGTGTCTCGACATCGTCACGATTCCCACTTCTCGAACGGCCACGGGTGCCGACGGGAGTTCGCATGGTCAGGGTCGAATGCGGTGATCTCCTGCCGGCTATTCACCAACCGCTCCACCACCTCAACTCCTTGCATGAAGGAGTGATCCTGATTGCTCACCTCGTACCGCCACATGCCAAATCGTCCCCTGCTGAATACACCGTAACCCTCGAAGAACGGGATGATCTCGGCAAGCGTCTCGTCGCGATGGAGACCCGGTGTGGGATAGCCAAATGCCGCGCGGTGCGACCAGGTAGACACGATATCCCTGGCGTCCCGCACGAAGCCCGTGGACAGCACGCCACGCACCACGTCGTCGAGCAGCGTGCGCTGGTCGACAGATCGGTACGCGGACTCCGCCACCTCACACATCAACGACCAGGTCTCGCCCGGCCGCGGCACGTTGGAAACGGCGTAGTTGCTGAACACCGTGGCGCGATAGAAGGGAGTGTTCCCCTCCGGGAAGTACAACCAGCACTTCGTCCGGAGCGCCTCGGGTGGCTGGCCGCGCATCCCGAGGCCGACGATGTTCGACGACGAGTGGAGGAGTCCCCGATCGGCCGACGCGGCGAGATGCTCCTGCCCGCTCACTCTCACCAGTTCGCTCAGCGGCATCGTCGAAATGAGGTGCTGATACCCGATCCGCTCCCCCGACGAGAGCGTGACGCTCCTGTCCCCGAGGTCGATCGCCTGCACGCGATCGCCGAATCGCAGCCGCTCCCGAGGCAGGCGCTCTGCACACGCTTGCCAGATCGCTCCCGTACCACCCCGTTTCGGGAAGCGGAACGTGTTGTTGGGCCCCCACGAGACATCGTCGTGCCCGGTCTCGATACCCCTGCGCACCCGGTCGACATCGGGCAGCGCGACGCGCTCGCCCATCCACGAGGTGGACAGCAGGTTGAGCGGGTGAGCCCACACCTTGACGTTGTAGGGCTCCATAAAGCCCTCGGCGATGCCCTCACCGAACGTGCTGCGGATCCACGCGAGGAAGTCGGTGGCTGCCGGCCCGCGGGTGGCCGACGCTGCCACGAGACCCTCGAAGCAACGATCCCTCTCCCCCGGGGGAAGGCGGTGGAGGTTGTTCTGGAACGGGTACGGGACGAAGCGGTCACGCATCCACACCCAGGACTCGCGCTGATGGTCGTTCCAACCGTCCGGCCCGAGGAACTCATCCATCGCCAAGTCGAAATACTCGTAATGGGAGAACTGCACGTGGCCGCCAACATCCCACGTGAACCCCTGATCGTCGACGAACGATGACGCCAGGCCTCCGGGGCCCTGCGCCGAGTCGATCAACAGCCACGACCCGACACCGCAGTGCTCCAATTGCCTCGCGGCCCCGAGCCCACACGGTCCCGCGCCAAGGATGAGGAACCCCACCTCGTGCATTGGTGTGCTCTCAGATCTCGAGGCGCGACGGCAGTCGCCGGCCGACCAGGCTGCGGAAGTCCTCGAGGCGGACGCGCGGTCGCCGTGCAGCCGACTTCGAGCCCTGGTCGTACCTGAAGAACGGACGGTGATAGCGCTCTGCGAAGGCACGGTCGGACGGAGCGAGGTACGGCTCGAGATCGTGTGGCATCACGCTGTGGTAACGGACGAGCAATGCGAGTTCCCTCGGCAGCACGTCCACAAGTCGTGAATACCCGAACTCGTCGTGGTTCCACTGGGTGGTTGCCTGCTCGAGGCCCGCTCCGGGTTCGCCGGAGATGAACCGGTTCATGCACACCACGTTCGCTGGGTCCTCGTCGGTCAGCAGGAGCACCTTGCCGATGTCGTGAACGATCGCAACAAGGAGCAGATCCTCGTCGGTCACACCATCCGCGATCATCATCTCAAGCGTCTGGAGCACGTGCGTCAATTGGCTCGCCGCGCCGAGTGCCGAATCCGTCGGGTCCACACAGGCACCCAGCATCATCAGCAGGTCCCAGGTACTGATCTCGCCAAGTACGGGGCGGCGTACTTCTCGTCGAGCCGCCGAACGTCCTCGGGGGTCTGGCTGTTGTGCCGGGCCGTGATCAGTCGCTCGTGCTCGTGCTGTGCTGCCAGTTCACGGCGTTCCACCGCATCGCGCCCGTTCCCGCGACCGGCCGCAGGCACGCGCTCGAGAAAGACACCAGCCGGCCTGATTGCCCGATTGGCGGTATCGAGCAGTTGTCGCCGCAGCGTCATTCGCCCTCACCCGGGTAGCCGTCATAGGACGCCTTGAACACACCCTGGTGGAGCAGGACGGTAGCAACAAGTGCACCGGCGCCGTCACGCAGTTCGCTGCGGGTCCAGTAGCTCTCCACACGCCTGCTCTGACCCACGCACACCAGTTCGTGCGTCACGGAGTACTGCTCCCCCACGAACACGGGCGCGTGTCTCTTCACCTCGAGGTCAATGAACAACCCGACGGAGGGCCCCCGAACCGGCAGGTGCAGGCCGAGCTTCTCGGTGAGCACGCTGAGCATCTCCGTCGGCACCACGGCCCGCCCCCACGGGGACTGCTCGCCCGGGACATACCACGGCGACGGCTCGGTGATCAGGCGACACTTGTCGGCGAGTGAGAACGGGTAGAGGTTCCCGTTCGACTCCTCGAAACCCATCGACACCTGCTCGCTCGGCGATGTCCAACCGACCTCGAGGCGGTCGACGATGTAGAGCCGGCCCGGCTCCTTGGCCTGCATCGCCGCAAGGCGCTGGTCCAGTTCGGTGGGCTCGTCGCCGAGCGTGAGCGACGCCGTGAGCACGGACTCCCCGGTGGCCTTGAGTGCCTTACCGCGGGCAGCATTCGCGCCCGTCCTTGTCACCGACGCCTGCACCTGTTCGCCCTCGATCACCATGTTCTCGAAGTGCGAGCTGATGCACCCGCGCTCGAACCATTCCTGCCCCCAGAGCGCAACAGCGAGCGGGTCGAACTGGCTGAAGTGGGTAGGACCCTCGATCGGGGCACCCTTCAGGCCGAGTTTGTCCGCAGTCGCCTCGTCGTGGACGCTTGTGTGCCCGTCGTACTCCTGATCCGCCAGCATCTGGCGGGGCGAACGGAACGGTCCGGTGACGGACTCCCCGTCGCGTGTGATCGGTGTGTCGAAGGCTGCTGACATTGAATCATCCTGCCACGGTGGCCCCGTGGCGGCCGAGGCAGTAGACAGACGAAGTGCACTCTCGAGTCGGTCCCGCCCTGCTCGTTGCGGCTGCTGTGTTTCTCGGGGCCTGCTCACCCGGCGGGGCACCCGATGCGGGACCGGGACGCTCGTCCGGGCCGGGCGCCACCAGCACCTCGTTGGTACGGCCCACGACGCGACCACCGACGACGCTGCCCGCCAGTACAACGACGACAGCCGCACCGACAACGCTGCTCGCCAGTACGACGACGACAACGACCACGACCGCGCCGCAGCCCACAACCACCTCCGTGCCGCGCGAACCCGGCACGGCAACACTCGCCTTCGTCGGCGATGTGATCGGGTTGATCCCCAATATCGAGCGCGCGCGGCGCAATGCCGGCGGCAATGGTTACGACTTCCGGCCCATGTTCGATCGCGTGCGACCACTCATATCCGCAGCCGACTACGCAATCTGTCATTTCGAGGTTCCCGTACGGCCGCAGGGCCAGGGCTGGACACCGCGCTACGTCACGCCCAGCGAACTCGTCGATGCGGTGGCAGATGCGGGTTTCGACCGTTGTTCACTCGCCTCGAACCATGCGCTCGACCGAGGTGTGACGGGGATCGACGCAACCGCAGCCGCGTTCGATGCCATCGGCCTCGGCCGCACCGGAACTGCTGTGAGCGCGCAGGACGCCGTGCCGGACATCGTCGAAGTGAACGGCATCCGTATCGCTCACCTCTCCTACACCTACGCAACACCTGGGCACCCGCGACCCAAGGACGAGCCGTGGCGCGTGAACCTGATCAGCCGGAAGCAGATCCGGGCGGATGCGCAGACCGCCCGGGCGGCCGGGGCCGAGTACATCATCGTGTCGCTGCACTTCGGCAAGACGATGATCACCCCGCCCGACGACCTCCAGCGCAAGACCGCCCGCTGGCTCTGGGACAACACCGAGGTTGACCTCATCGTCGGGTCCCACGCGCACGTCGTCCAGCCGATCGACCACCGCGGTGACCGCTACGTGCTCTATGGCATGGGGAATCACCTCGCCACGTTCCCCGGAGGCCCGATCACCATCCTGAAGGCACAAGATGGCCTGCTGGCATTCATCACGATCCACCGGGCGGCCAACGGCAGGATCGTCACGGACCGACCCTCCATCGTGCCGACCTGGGTGGGCAAGGGCGACGAGACGTACACGGTTCACGATGCACGAGACTTCGACGACCCCTCGCTGTCCCCCGCCATCCGCAAACGGCTCCGGGACTCGCTCCGCCGGACGAGGGCCGTCGTGGGTGACTACCTGGCCCCTCGGCAACCGCCGTCCCCCTGAGGTGTGCGGCCGGGTTCCCGGCTAACGTCGGTGCTGCGAGTTGGCCAGTAGCCGTCAGGGGGACGGGCACTACGGCGACCGCAGGAGACGAAGAGATGCCGGTCTTTACCGCAGATGATGGCGTGCAGATTCACTACGACGTGCGTGGTGACAAGGGACCGGGAATCATCCTGTCCCATGGTTGGTGCGGAAACCGCAACCACTGGGCGCCTCAGCTGGCGCACTTCTCGAAGAACTACCGCGTGCTCTCGATCGACCGTCGTGGCTACGGCGCGTCCACACCTCCGGCCGACTACAAGTACTCCCTCGAGCGCGAGGCCAAGGACGCCGCCCAGATCGCCGAGTCGCTCGGTATCACCGACGCGCTCGTGGTGGGCCATGCTGGCGGCTTCCCCGGCGCACTCGGCCTCGCAGTCATGTATCCCAAGTTGGTTCGTGGTCTCATCCTCGAAGAGGGCGTGCCGCTCGGGCACACCCCGGCCATGGACGAGCTCGTCGCCGGGCTGATCGCCAACATCAGCGGCCCCGGTTTCAGCGATGCAATGCGCGGGATCTACCCGAACTTCTTCCATCCCGAGGCAGATGTGTCGTGCGTGGCGATGTGTGCCGATGATGCCGCTCGCACCCCGCAGAACGTTGCCGTGGGCTACCTCGAGGCGCTGCACCATATGGACGCGTTCTCGCTCGCCAAGTCGCTCACGATGCCGGTCCTCTTCTTGTGGGGCGAGATCCCGCTGCGGCCGATCACGGTGGAGGAACTGCGCACCGCTGTCCCGCACTCGAACCTCGTGACCGTGCCCCATACGGGCCACTTCGTGCACCTGGACAACCCGGCCGGCTTCAATGCCGAGCTCGAAAAGTTCCTCGCCGGCCTGCCTGCGCACGCCGGCTGACCCTTCATACCGCCAGTTACCTGGGTCGGTTTTCGGTTGATCGTCAGCCGGGAACCGGCCCATTGGCCGTTTTGGGTTGCTTCCCACGGACCGGCGGCACCACCGTTGGGCTGACTAACCTCAATACCGTCGCCAACCCGGCGAAATACCACATCGCACGCCAGAAGAGATGCCCCCATGACTGCAAACAAGGCAACGATCGTCTACACCTTCACCGACGAGGCCCCGCTGCTGGCCACCTACTCGTTCCTGCCGATCATCCAGGCCTACGCAGGGGTCTGCGGTGTGGAGGTCGAGTCCCGCGACATCTCACTCGCAGCCCGAATCCTTGCCCAGTTCCCGGACCGTCTCCCCGAGGCCCAGCGGGTGCCCGATTCGCTTGCCGAGCTCGGAACGCTCGCCCTCCAGCCCGAGGCCAACATCATCAAGCTCCCCAACGTCAGCGCCTCGCTGCCGCAGCTGAAAGCCGCCATCAAAGAGCTTCAGGCCCACGGATACGCCCTGCCGGACTACCCGGACGAGCTGAAGACCGACGGGGACCGCGACGTTCGTGCGCGCTACGACCGGGTAAAGGGCAGCGCGGTGAACCCGGTGCTCCGTGAGGGCAACTCGGACCGCCGTGCCCCGCTCTCGGTGAAGGACTATGCGCGCAAGCACCCGCACTCGATGGGCAAGTGGTCCGCGGACTCCAAAACCCACGTCAGCACCATGACCGGCGGCGACTTCTTCGGCAACGAGAAGTCCGTCACCGTTCCCACCGCCACCGACGTGCGCATCGAACTCGTGGCCACCGACGGCAACGTCACCGTGCTCAAGGCCAAGTTGTCCCTGCAGGCGGGCGAGATCATCGACGGCACCTTCATGAGCAAGAAGGCGCTCGTGAAGTTCCTTGCCGAGCAGGTCGCTGATGCCAAGGCACAGGGCGTGCTGTTCTCGCTGCACCTCAAGGCCACCATGATGAAGGTGTCGGATCCGATCATGTTCGGCCACGCCGTGCGCGTGTTCTTCGCCGACGTGTTCGCGAAGTTCGGCGATGCGCTGGCCTCCGTGGGTGC
>CAFAAJ010000019.1_pt1 | contig 20365 bp, 22 predicted proteins | sample 7267551 | NCBI WGS metagenome assembly CAFAAJ01 (sample SAMEA6813983, study PRJEB35770) | uncultured Acidimicrobiales bacterium | biome: Freshwater; feature: Freshwater reservoir; material: water | place: Czech Republic | collected 2017-08-18 | depth 30m m
ATCCGGCTCTCGTCCCGCCTTGCGGCGTTCCCCAGCTGGGTACTCGACTACGTGATCGTGCACGAGCTCGCCCACCTCGTGGTGCTTGCGCACAACGACGAGTTCTGGCGAATTGTCCACCAGTTCCCGAAGTCCGAGCGCGCAATCGGCTACCTCATTGCCCGCAGTGACGACGCCGAGGACATCGACTGATGCTGCTCGGCCGTGCTCTCGACGACTCCTACGCCCCCGAGGTTCGCACGAACCTCACGCTGCTCACCCTTGCGCGCCTCAGCACCAACGGCGCGTTCCGGTATGTGATCCCCTTCCTGGCGGTGCTGGCGCGAGGACTCGACATCAGCATCTCCGAGATCGGCATCGCCCTGACGGTGAGCCAGCTGACCGGCCTGCTCGGCTCGGTGGTCGGGCGGTGGACCGACCGCGGCTCGCACCGCCTCCTCATGGTGGGCGGGCTTGCCAGCATCGCGACGGGAGCAGGGCTCGCCGCAGCCGCACCCGGTGTCTGGGTGTTCGGCGGCGGGCTTGTCGTGCTCAGCCTCGGCAAGCTGGTGTTCGACGTGGCGCTGACGAGCTGGGTCTCTGAGTACGTCCCCGTGAACGGGCGCGGCCGCGTCTTCGGGATCATTGAGATGTCTTGGGCCGCCGGGCTGTTCATCGGCGTGGCCGTGCTCGGCGGGATCACGGCCATCTGGTCGTGGCGATGGGCCTACGCGTTCTCGGCCGTCGTGCTGTTCGCCGTTGCCCTCGCGATGCTCGTCCGGCTGCCCGGTGCCACACCCCGCTCGCCGTCAGCAACCCGAGCCGTTGCGGCAACCCGGACCAAACTCACCCGGGACGCCTGGCAGTTCCTGGTCTCGATGGGATTCATGCTCCTGTCGATGCAGACGATGATCTCGGTGCTCGGCCCGTGGTTGCAGGACGAGCACGGATACAGCTCCGGCGGGCTCGCGGCAGTGTCGTTCGGGTTGGGTGTGTTCGAGCTCGTCTCGTCGTTCGCCGCCGTGCGCTTCACCGACCGCTGGGGCGGCTGGCGCAGCGTTATGCGCGGCGGGATGCTGATCGTGCCCGCTGCCGCACTGTTCGTCCTCACCCACCGATTCGTGGTTGTCGGCCTGATTGCTTTCGCCGTGCTCACGCTCGGCTTTGAGTACTGCATCATCAGCTCGTTCTCGGTGGCGACGTCACTCGTGGCCGGCGCCCCCGGTGCGGGACTCGGGTTGATGTTCACTGCGAACACCATCGGTATCGCAGCCGGGACCATGATGAGCACCTGGCTGTACGACCATTACGGCGCCACCACAGCGGTGTTCCCCGTGGTCGCAACATCGTGCGTTGCCGTGGGCCTGCTCGCTACCGGGCTCCGCACCCAAGGTCGCCGGGCAGCATCGGTCGCACCAGCAGCACGTACTTGATTCCGTTGTCCACGAATCGGGTGATCTGTGTGGCCTCGTTGAACAGCATCCCGATCGAGGATGCGGCAACAACCTGACACTCCGCGGCGTCTGCGAGACGTACGGCGGAGCCCTCCGGCCACGCAAGCTCGTTGGGGGTGATGCCGTCTGCCGGAGGCGCCTCGTCCGCAGCGGTGGCCCTGATGGCGAATCGGGTGGCGGCAGACGACCGAGTGTCCGGAACCCCATAGGCAATGGGCTCGAGCAGGCTCACGTACTCGAGGAGGTTCTGGCGATCCTCGTCGGTCTCGGCGTCCTCACCGCCGATCCCGAGGGCATAGGCATCGTGCGTATAGGTGACCCCGTTGGCGTTGATGACCAGGACCGTGTTGGGGGCGTCAGCGACGTTGGCCTCGGGCGGGCCGTAGGTGATGTTGCGGAACAGGCCACCGCTCTCGGCGCCGAGCAGCAGCGCCTGCAGCTCACCCTCGCTGATCCTGCCGACGAGGATCGGAGGCAGAAGCGGTTGCGGGTAGATCTCGATCTGCGCGCCCTCGAAATACACCGAACCGTCGCCGGCGATCAGCAGTCGGGGCAGGCGGGTGAAGATGGTTCCGGGGGCCACGAAGCCGCCGTCGTAGGTGAGGCCGATGACGACGTCGTCGCCGCCGGTGGGGTGCGTGATGCCCGGTGTGGTGGTGGGGACCTCGGTGGGCGGCGTAGACGTCGTGCTTGCGTCGGTGCTCACCTCGGTCCGCGTACCGCAGGCGGCGGCGAGCAGGGCGAGCGGGGCGGTGGCCAGGGCGGCAAGGGCGCGGCGTCGGTTCATGCCCATTCCGACGTCTGATCCACCGCTTCGGTTCCCCGGGCGGGCTGACCTGCGCGGACTTCGGCGAGCCGCATTTGACAAAAGGGTCCCCGAGACGATTGGGTAGGATTGTCGCTCTCGGCAACGGCGCCGCCGGGGCAGTTCACAGAGCGTTCACAGTCGGGAAAAGGCATCGAAACGCCGTCCCGGCAGGGTAATAACGCCCCACCTTTGCACCGAGAGGATTCCCGTGGCCTATCAAGCCGAATACATCTGGTTGGACGGAACCCAGCCGACACCGTTGCTGCGCAACAAGACCAGGATCATCGAGGACGACGTCACCGAACCCGACCTCTGGGGGTTCGACGGCTCGTCGACCGAACAGGCAACTGGTGAGTCGTCGGACTGCGTGCTCAAGCCCGTGTTCCGCTGCCCGGACCCGATCCGCGGCGGTCGCAACATCCTCGTGCTCTGCGAGGTGTACCTGGCCTCCACGATGAAGCCGCACCCCACCAACACGCGTGATGCCTGTGCCAAGACGCAGAAGAAGTACGCGAAGAACGACATGTGGTTCGGCCTCGAGCAGGAGTACACCATGCTCCGCCTCGACGGCACGCCGTACGGCTTCCCCGTGGGTGGCTTCCCGGCGCCCCAGGGCCCGTACTACTGCGGCGTCGGCGCAGGCCGCGTCGTCGGTCGCGAGATCATCGAGGAGCACACCGAGGCATGCCTCGCAGCGGGCCTCAAGATCTCCGGCACGAACGCCGAGGTAATGCCCGGCCAGTGGGAGTTCCAGATCGGACCGGCGAGTGCTCTCGAGGCGTCCGACCACCTGATCATGGCCCGTTGGCTGCTTCACCGCATCGCCGAGGACTACGACGTGGTGATCTCGTTGGCCGCCAAGCCCATGAAGGGCGACTGGAACGGCGCAGGCTGCCACACGAACTTCTCCACCGCTGCAATGCGCAAGAGCTACGCAGCAGTCGAGAAGGCCTGTCAGGCAATCGGCAAGAAGGTCGACCAGCACGTGAAGCACTACGGTCACGGCATCGAGGAGCGCCTCACCGGCAAGCATGAGACCGCCCCGTACAACAAGTTCTCGTACGGTGTCTCGAACCGCGGCGCCTCGATCCGTATCCCGTGGCAGGTCGCCCGTGACGGCAAGGGCTACGCCGAGGATCGTCGCCCGAACGCCAACATGGACCCCTACGTGGTGTGCCGGCTCATCAACGAGACGGTGTGCGCCAACGAGCGCTGAGCGCTCCCGGCCGCACGAATGACGTGACGATGCCACGCTGAGCATCGGGTTGGGGGGCCGTAAGGTCCCCCAACTGCGTTTTCCGGTCGCCACGACCGGACTCCCCTTCAGCCCGAGAGGTTTCCGTGAACGAACAGCAGCGCAACTACGTGCTCCACACCGTGGAAGAGCGCGGGGTACGACTCATCCGTCTCTGGTTCACCGACGTACTTGGCGTCCTCAAGTCCTTTGCCATCAGCCCGGCAGAGCTCGAGAACGCCCTCGAGGACGGTATGACCTTCGACGGTTCCTCCATCGACGGCTTCTCGCGCGTGCAGGAAGCCGATGTCCTCGCCATCCCCGATGCGACAACGTTCGAGGTGCTGCCGTGGGGCGACACCAAGTCTGCCGAGGCCCGCGTCTTCTGCGATATTCACAACCTCGACGGCACCCCGTTCGACGGCGACCCACGCCAGGTGTTGCGCCGGAACCTCATGCAGGCTCGCAAGCTCGGGTTCGACTTCTTCGTGGCACCAGATCTCGAGTTCTTCTACGTCGCACCGCCCCAGAAGGGCCAGCCGCCCCAACTGCTCGACGAGGCGGGCTTCTTCGACCTCACCACCAACGACGTGAGCAGCAATCTGCGCAAGCAGACGATCCGCACGCTCGAGGCAATGTCCATCCCGGTGGAATACGCATTCCACGAGGACGCCCCGAGCCAGCACGAGATCGACCTGCGCCACACCGACGCCCTCACGATGGCGGACAGCATCATGACCTTCCGCCTCATCGTGAAAGAGGTAGCCGCCGCACAGGGGGTCCACGCCACGTTCATGCCCAAGCCGCTCGAGGGTGTCCAGGGCTCCGGCATGCATACACACCTCTCGCTCTTCAAGGGCGAGGACAACGCGTTCTACGACGCCAACGATGCGTACAACCTCTCGGACGTGGCGAAGCAGTTCATCGCCGGACTGCTCGTCCACGCTGCCGAGATCACCGCAGTCACCAACCAGACGGTGAACAGCTACAAGCGCCTCGTGCCGGGGTTCGAGGCACCCGTGCACATCTCGTGGGCGCGCAACAACCGCAGCGGCCTCATCCGGGTCCCCATCCCGAAGAAGGGAAATCCGCTCGCCACCCGCATCGAGTACCGCTCGCCCGACGCTGCGTGCAACCCGTACCTCGCGTTCAGCGTGCTCCTCGCGGCCGGCCTCAAGGGCATCGAGAAGGGTTACGAGCTGCCGGTGGAGGCGGACGCGAACCTCTTTGAGCTGAGCGATGTCGAGCTCGCGAAGCTCGGCATCGAGCAGTTGCCGCAGTCCCTCAGCGATGCGCTCAAGGTGATGGAGAAAAGCGAACTCGTCGCCGACGCCCTCGGCGACCGGCTCTTCGAGTGGTTCCTGCGCAACAAGCGCCGCGAGTGGCGCGAGTACAAGACGCACGTGTCAGCGTTCGAGCTCGATCGGTACCTGCGGGCGCTGTGAGCAAGTCGATGGGGATCCTCGCCGTCTTCCCGGACCCTGCACCGCCGGAACTCGCGCGCACGCTCGACCTGTCCGGCTACCGATGGAAGGCATTCGCGTCCGCCGACGAGGCGCTCCGGCAAGAGCCAGCGGACGGCTGGTCCGGGGCCGTCGTGATGGCCGACATCGACCCCGAGACCGCCTGGGCATTCTGCCGCACTCTGCGCAAGCGGGAGCCGGGGGTCGAGTCGTTGATTGTCCTCGTGTCCGGTGCACAGCTGGAGGAGCTGGAGCTGCGGGACGAACTGTTCGACGACTTCTGCCTCACGCCGTTCCACCCGCGCGAACTGACCGCACGCCTCAAGCACCTGTTCTTTAGCAGGGGTGGCGGAGCCCGGCCCGAGCTCGTCGACTACGGCCCGTTGAGCCTCAACCTCGAGACCTACCAGGCCTCGATCGCAGGCGTTCCGCTGGACCTCACCTACATGGAGTACGAGCTGCTCAAGTTCCTCGCCCAGAGCCCCGGCAAGGTGTTCACGCGCGAAATGTTGCTGTCGCGGGTCTGGGGATACGAGTACTACGGCGGTGCGCGTACGGTCGACGTACACATCCGCCGCCTGCGGGCGAAGATGGGCGAGGAGCACGCGAACCTGATCCAGACGGTTCGTTCGGTGGGCTACCGCTTCGGCCAGAGCCGCTGGGGCAACTAATTTCCCGCGGGAAATCCGAGCGCGAGATCAGCCGCCGGCGAGGCGGGCGACTACCGGAGCAAAGGCCTCGGTGCTGCGCATCGACACCATCACGTAGCTGATGCCGTAGCGCTCGCGCCGCTCGACCAGCCGGTCGCAGATTGCGTCGACCGATCCGATGAGCGCGTTGGGGTGATCGAGCATTTCCTCGGCGGTCAGGCCGAAAGGAGCGGCGAACTTCTCGGCAGTGCCCAGTGCATCGTCGGTGATGGCGAGGAAGTAGCCACCAACCTCAAGCTCGATGTCGTCAAAACGGCTTCCGGCGCCTTCGCGCACCCAGCCCACGCGTTCGTCCATCAGTGCCGCTGATGAGGTGCGCACGCTGTTGGCGCCCACCTTGCCCTCCGAGTTGTTGAAATTGAAGCTGACAATGTCTGCAACACGGCCGGCGAGCGTGAGCACTTTCTTGCCACCGCCGCCAATCATGATCGGCGGACATGGTTGTTGCACCGGAACGGGCTGACCTTGGAAGGCGTGCACACTTGCTGCGGAGTTGCTCATATTGAGCGTGGCACCGGCAAAAAAGGCCTTGGTGAAGTCCACGTAGTCAGCAAGGCGCTGAATGCGTACGCCTGCACCATCCATCTTCAGGCCCATCGCCTCGTACTCGGAGTTCACCCAGCCGGCGCCAAGTCCAAGTTCGAGTCGACCATCGGACAGCAGGTCGAGCGTTGCTGCACTCTTCGCCAGTACGACGGGATGGTGATAGTCGATGCAGAACACACGGGCACCGATGCGGATCGTGTTGGTAACCGCTGCTGCCATTGAGATGGCGGGGATGCAGGCCAGTTGTTGTCCGCCGTTCGAGGCGGTGTCCACGTAGTGGTCTGCAGCGTGCAGTGACGAATAGCCGAGAGCCTCGGCCTTTCGCGCCTCGTCCATCCATGCCTTGCCCGTGGGAGCGGCTGCGCCGAACACACCAAATCGGAACTTCTTCGTTGTCATAGGAATCCCCTCAGCCGGCCTGAATCCGTGTTGCCTCGACACGGTGCCGACGCAAGGCATCGGCGAGGTTGCGTTCGTCGACGATGTGACCATCTCTCACCACGAAGCGTCCATGCACGATGGTGTGCCACGCCGACGTCGGTCCGCAGCGCAACCAACCCTCGATCGGATCGGCAATGGCGCCGGCGAAGATCGGCCCGTCGAGCCTCCACACCGCAACGTCGCCCACCGCGCCTGGGGTGAGCACACCAATCTCACCTTCGCGTCCGAGACAGCCTGCGCCACCAAGCGTCGCAACCTCGAGCGCCATGCGTGCCGTTCCAGCGCCGGCACCGTCTCGCAGTTTCGCGAGCAACATCGCCTGACGCGCCTCGAGCCAGAGCGAGGCCGAGTCTGCAGACGACGAGCCGTCGACACCAAGACCAACGTTCACGCCAGCAGCACGCATCGGCACAACCGGAGCGATGCCCGACGCAAGGATGAGGTTGGACGATGGGCAGTGCGCCACACCCATGCGTGCCGCACCGAGGCGCCGAACCTCATCGTCGTTCGGCATCACGCAATGGGCGACCCAGGTGCGTTCCGTGCACCAACCGGTGCGCTCCAGATACTCCATGGGGCGACACCCGAACCGGGCGAGCGAGAAGGCGTCGTCCTCGGAGTTCTCGGCAAAGTGTGTGTGCAGACGCACGTCGAGGCGTTCGGCAAGCTCTGCCGAGCGGACCATGAGCGACTCGGTGACGCTGAACGGCGAGCACGGTGCGAGCGCGATGCGAACCATGGCGCCGTGCGACCGGTCGTGATGACGGTGAACAGCCACCTCGGAGGCGGTGAGGATCGAGTCGTCGTCGGAAACGACATCGTCTGGCGGGAGTCCGCCGTCCTTCTGCGAGAGCGACATCGATCCGCGTGTGGGGTGGAAGCGCATGCCGATCGACTTGGCAGCCTCGATCTCGGCGCCGAGCAGGTCGCCACCGTTGTGCGGGTGGAGATACAGGTGATCGGTGCTGGTGGTGCAACCACCGAGCGCGAGTTCGGCAAGACCCACCCACGCCGACACGTAGGCCGCTTCCTCGTTAAGTCCACGCCACAGTGGGTAGAGCGACTGCAGCCATCCGAACAGCGGCTGCGACGTCATCAACGGCAGCGCGCGGGTGAGGTTCTGGTAGAGGTGATGGTGGGTGTTGATGAGACCCGGCGTGACGAGACACCCCTGGGCGTCGACCACCTCCGTAGCCCCAGGATGCGGGTCCGTTGAGGAACCGACGGCCTCAACGAGACCGTTGGTGATGGCCACCCAACCACCGTTGAGTTCCCGACGAGTGCCGTCCATAGTGGCCACGCACCAGGCGTTACGGATCAATAAGTCGGCCATCTGTCACCCCAGTTGTCGCGAACGGGCGACGTTGACCCACACGGTAGTGCGGAGGTGGTTGTGGCAAACGTGCGCTGACGTCAGACGCCGACGTCGAGCAGTTCGCTGCCCTCGTGGCGCTTCTCGCCGTCGCTCCACAGCATCTGGCCGAGCAGGGCGGCAAGGCCGGCAAAACTCATGCAGATGACGACGGGCGCCAGCACGAGGGCGATGATGATGAGGACGGCACCTGCCATAACGAAAACCTTATCCGATCGGCGTCAGCCGACGAAGGCCCAGGCCTCGATCTCCACCACGCCACCCATCGGCAGGGCCGCGACGCCGATTGTGGACCGTGCCGGACGGTGCTCGCCGAAGCCCGCCACGTAGGCCTCGTTGAACACCGGGAAGTCGGCCATGTCGGTGAGGAAGCACATCGTCTTCTTCACGTCTGCGACGGTGGCACCCATGGTGGCCAACTGAGCCTTGAGGTTCTCGACGGCCTGCGCGGTCTGAGCGGTCACGCCCCCCGGGACGAGTGCGCCGTCCTTCATGCCCAACTGGCCGGACACGATGATCCAGTCTCCGGCGCGGACAACGGGGGTGTAGGGACCTTTGGGGGCGTTGCTCATGCGCGCAAGCGTACGCGCCCGAGGCGGCGCAGCACGAGGACCGGGAGCGACCAGGCGGAGCGTTGTCCGAGCCCGCGGGCCAACTCATCGGGAAACGCCCGAACTGCCCCGACAGCGGTGAGGTGACGGGTGCGCCACAGGGCCCAACTGATATTGGTGGATGCCTTGCCGACGAAACGTCCGGGTTCCGGCCACTCGTGGAAGGCATCGAGCCGTTTGCGCTCCAGCCACTTCAGCCGATCTGCGGCAAGTTGCTCCAGCACGCCGCCCGGGACAGGACGGTCGGTCAGCGTGCTGTGGAAGAGCAGCGCGTCGTGAACCAGCGGTGAGAGGCGGAAGGTCTTGGCCAGGGTTACGAGGCGATCCCAGTCCACGCGCTCCGTTGCAAGGATCCGGTCAGCATCCACGGCCCACCGAAGGTTGTGCGGGAGCAGACGCTGTGTTCCGTGCACCAGTGTATGCAGCAGGGCATCGGTTGGCGCGAGTACGCGGATCCTCCGGCCGGATGGCAGAAGGCGTGGTGCCCACTCAGTCTGCAGCACGGACATGGTCTGCTCGGGCCGGCCCGACAGCACGACTTCGGAGTGGACCAACCGATGGAGATCTATCTCCGCCCCGTTGCGACGAAAGTTCACCCCATGATTCCCGGCGAAATCGTGGTGCGTTGCCACCCACCCCTCGGCCACGAAGGCATCGGTAATCCGCTCGTGCACCCCATAGGGAACGAGCACATCCAGATCGCCGTATGGACGCGCACCAGCATGCTCGTACACCGAGAGCGCCAGAGCGGGCCCCTTGAGCACAACGGCCTCTACCCCGAGTTCATCGAACCGTGCCAGAAGGTCGTCGAGGCGATCAAGCATCACCATTGCGTGCACGGCGTTCCGCCGGCGCAGACCACGGAACATCCCGGCGCGGGGTTCGGCGGGGTCAAGCATGTCGATCCGGTCAGCGATCAAGCCGAACAACCGGAATTGATCATGGGTCGGGGCGTCGGCGTCCCACTGCGACCGAAAGTCCTTCCACGCGGCCCGAGCCTGTTCCTCGTCACTGCGGAGAAGCGCCCGCAGCAGCAGCACGTCCTTCGGTTCGGGCCACGAATCCCACCGCAGGCCCTCGATGCGGCTCACGAGGGCGTCCCACCGCGCTTGCGTGCCAGTGCAGCGCGAGCGACGTCGAGGTACTGGACCTTCCCGGCGGTGGCACGGGTGAAGTTGTTCGCGTGAATACGACGTCGAAGGATGACCTCGTCGACGACGGCGACCTTCGGCGAGAGCATCATCGCCCGGTCGATCCAGTCGATCCACTCACCCTGCGTCATCCCGGGGACACAGCCACCGACGCGGTCCCACAGCGCTCGACGTACCAACGTGCACCCGGAGAGTCGCGCAGGCAGCGTTCGTTCGGTTACCCGAACACCTTCGGGCAGGCCCCCTCGGGAGTCGACGAACTCCTGAACGAGGCCGTGACACATCCGCACCTGGGGATCGCTCTCCATCGCGTGCACGAGTGATGCGATGGAGTTCGGGACGAGCAGATCGTCATGATCCACAATGAGGATCGCATCTGCTCGTGATGCAGCAACGCCGGTATTGCGGGAGACCGATACCCCTCCGTTGCGCTGACGGATAACGGTGATGTTGGGGCGGCCCGCTACCGCCCCGGCTACTGCTCCATCGGTCGATCCGTCGTCGACGACGATGACGCGCGCGGGCGGGTAGGTCTGGGCCTGAATGGAGTCAAGTGCCTCGCTCAAGAGCCCGCCCGGGTTATAGGCCGGGACGATGACGTCTACCGAGATCACTGGGAACGCCGCCTCTGCGCGCGCTTGCGGAGGACCGCGAACATGGCGCGCTTCATATCGTCCCTGTTCGCCGTGATGTTCCCCCCGTGAAGACGCCTGATCAGTACCTCGTCGTCGATCTCGACTTCGCTGTAGCCCGCCTCGGAACACCGGAAGACCCAATCGATGTCCTCGCCACCACGCGTCATCGACTCGTCGAAGAACCCGACGCGGTCGAATGCACTGCGACGGATCATGATCATCCCTGTTCCGCGCTCGTTCCGGCAACGCTCCAGTTCCTCGGGTTCGGTCGACTTCAGCCAGTACGGAAGCGGCGCACCGGGGGAGACCACGAGTCTCTGGCGACCCGCTACGTAACCGGCCTTGGGGTTCGCCTCCAGCGCGGCAACCATCCGGTCAAGGCGTCCTGCGGGCCAGAGATCGTCGTGGTCGATCGCAGCGATGTAGGCAGCGGAGGAGGACTGGATAGCCGTATTGCGCGCTGCTGCTGGGCCTGCGTTGCCCTGCTGGATCAGCCGTGCCTCGGGATAACGGCGGACAATGTCGGCGGTGCCGTCGGTCGAGCCATCATCGACGACGATGACCTCATCGTGCTCGCCCACCTCGGCAAACACACTGTCGAGCGCATCAGCAATGAACGCCTCGGAGTTGTATGCAGCAATGACGACCGAGACGCGTGTTCCGTGGAGTCCGGTAACGCTCATGCCTTCTCCCTTGCCTGATGGATCAGCTCAGAGAGCATCGCAGGAACCTGCTCGACTCCCTCGCCTAGCTCGAGGCGAAAGGGCGAGAAGCGACGCACGAGATTGGTCGAGAGACTGAACGCTGTCTCCTTCAGTGCAGGGGACTGGAACATGGTGGACGGCGCGAGTGCGAGTAACGCCCTCGCCGCGGTGCTCGGGACCAGACGGCACTCGGGTCCCCGCGTCACGGTGGGGAGTACGAGTGCCCGGATCGGGGCCCGGAGTCGAGCACGGTCGGGGAACTCGGTGGAGGGCCATCCATAGTGCTTGACGGCCTTCGCCTCATGGACAATGACCCCGTCACTGGTCATCAACCCCGGGTTCTGCATCAGGTGATCGGCAACGAGCTTCGCCGAGCCGAAGAGGGACCACACCTCGTTGGTCGCGAGATCGATCAGCACATAGTCGTCGCCCAGATAGCCCATCCCCCCGGCCAAGCACGCAAGCGCTGTCGAACTCTTGCCGCTGCCGCTCGGGCCGACGAGCAGCGTGGCTCCGTCGCCCGTACTGACCGCAGCCGAGTGGGCGAGCAGCATTCCGCGGTCCATGAACCACCACGAGAAGATCGTTCGCAACGGCGACGGGCGTTCCCACGGCGGGAGGCTCGATGCGTCGTCGACGATGAACAGCGCCTGACCGGCGGTGCGGTCGAGCACGCTCATCGCCCGACCGACGGAGTAGTACGACATCAAGAGTCCGGGTGCGGTCACTATTCCGGTAGCGAGAGGCCCCACGTCGACGAGCGGGAGATCCGGATAGGGCTCACCTGTTGACCGGGAGTCCCACGTGGTGACGGTGAGATCTGGAGGCACGTCATTGGCAAGCCGCTCGAGATGGGCGAAAGCGGGCCGAACGAAGTCGAGCATCGCCGGACCCGCCGAGACGATCCGGATCACGCATCCAGCGATGCCGAGGGTCATCACGTGCCGATCTGCATCGGCAATGGCAAGTGATCGCTCGAGGAGCCGCTCGACGACCCCTCGCAGTTCGCTCACGGGTCCTGCCGAGCCGCGTGTGGCCAGCCCTGATCGGTCACGTCGTGGACCGGGTCGATGAGCATGAGGTCCGCAAGGTCGTCGTGCGACTCGAGTACCGGGGCGACCCACGGCGTGGGCTCGGCACCGATCGGCGAACGGGTGTCGCTGGTGGAGAGCAACTCGGTTGACGGGATGGCCAGTCCGCTGTCCACCACCCGGACAATGAACTCCTTGACGAGATGCCCCGCGTCAGCGGGCAGACCGGTGTGCGCCCGCCGAACGTCGTCCATGATGTGCTCGAACGACTGCCCGCAAAGGATCCCCTCCCACACCGTGGCGGCGACGCCGGCCGCTGCGTGATATCGCCCGGACGCAAGGTCGACGATGACCGCCTCCCCATCCAGCAACTCCGACATCACCTTGTTGGGGTCAACAAACCACATTGCGAGCACCTGCCTTCCGCACGCAGGCTAGGCCATGCGCCCCGCGGGCCATCGGGAGGAATAACCGAAACTGCGCGCAAGGTCGCAGCCGCCACCGCCGCAAAGACCGCCTCCGAACCGGCCGGCCGTGAAGATCGAAGTGCCGCCTCGCAACGAGCGTCCGGCCACACCGTGCAGCAGCCGCACTGTCCCTGTGGGCTGCAGCCGTTCTTTGCGGATCGCACGCCCAGCCGGTCGCGCAGACCCTCTAACAGCGAACAGCCGTCGTCGGTGAGGACGACGGCTGTTCCGTTCAGTACAAACGGGATCTCGGGCAACGGGCCCGAGCCGGTCAGGAGAAGCTCTGGCCGCAGCCGCAGCTGCGGCTCGCGTTCGGGTTCGTGATGTGGAACCCTGAGTCCTGCAGACCGTTCTTGTAGTCGAGCGTTGCGCCGGCTAGCAACTGGGCACTTGCCGGGTCCACGAGCACCTTGACATCGCCGTACGTGACGAGGTTGTCATCGGAGGCGACATCGCCGTCGAAGTACATCTCGTACTGGAACCCGGAGCATCCGCCCGGCTTTACGGCAACGCGAAGAGCAAGAGAGGGCTCACCCTCGGCCTGGATGAGTTCTTGGACCTTGGCGGCCGCTGAATCGGTAAGCGTAATCATGTGCAGAGTCTCCTCGAGAACAAAGGGCAACAGCGGGTATCAAGTTACCTCGTGGTCAGGGCTACCTGGCACGAGGGATGGTGGGCAAGCGTGCGGAAGTCGGTGACCTCGGCATCGCCCATCGCGTCGACGAACCCCTCCACCATTCCCCGGTGGAGGGAACACACCACATCTGCGTGGTCGTCGACGAGCGAACGGAACGGGCAGTGAGCGAAGGCGATGAGGGCGGTATCGCCATCCTCGGTCGCGCCGACGGCCGGATCGAAGCCCGTGCGATCGAGTTCGGCCACGAGGGCCTCGACGCAGCTCGGGGCGTCTGCGTGTCGCGCCACATCGGCGCGCCCTTGGTCCCGGCCGATTTCGTACGCATCGGCGCCGGTGCCGCCTACCTGCTCGACGAGCCGAACGAGCATGGACGCGAGTGCCGGCATCATCGGCGGCTCGAAACCCAGTGAGGGGGCGTCGGGGGCGAGCGAATAGCGGTGCTGCGGGCGGCCGACGCCACCCCGGGACTCGATGTCCACCGAGAGCAGACCGACGTCGCGCATCCGGTCGAGATGGGGGCGAACGGTGTTGGGGTGCAGGCTGAGCGACTCGGCTACTTCCGCCGTGGAGACAGGTCGGGGCGAACGCGCAAGCTCGAGGTAGATGGCGTATCTGGTGTTGTCACCGAGCGTCTTCAAGACGTCGAGGCGTTGCTCCACTTCCCGAAGTCTAGCAACGGATTAACACGGTGTACACCGGTACAATTTGTGCGTGCCCGCTGTAGCGCCCCCGTCTGTTGATGACATCCTCGGCCTCCTTCGCGGGGTGATTGATCCCGAACTCGGCGGCAACGTTGTTGATCTCGGCATGGTCCCCTCGGTGACCGTGGGCGAGGACGGCCACGTTCTCGTCTCCGTCAAGCTCACGATCTCCGGCTGCCCCCTGCGCGCCCAGATCAAAAAAGACGTCGAGACCCGCGTTGGGGCTCACCCCGGTGTCACCAAGGTGAAGATCGACTGGGGCGAGATGACCCCCGATGAGCGCAGCGCCGTCATGACCAAGGCACGCTGGAACGCGAAGGAGAACGCTTCGGACACTGCTGTTCCTGCCAACACCCGTGTCCTGGCGATCGCGTCGGGCAAGGGCGGTGTCGGCAAGTCTTCGGTCACGGTCAACCTCGCGGCGGCAATCGCTGCCCGTGGCTTCACCGTCGGTGTCCTCGACGCGGACATCTGGGGCTTCTCGGTACCGAGGCTGCTCGGCATGTCCGATCGCCTCGAGGCCCAGAAGGTAGAGGGCTCAGACCGCCCGATGATCATCCCGAACGAGCGCCGCATCGGGCCCGGAACCCTGAAAGTGGTCTCTACCGGCTTCCTCGTCGACGAAGAGACGGCGCTCATGTGGCGTGGCCTGATGCTCACCAAGGCCGTCGAGCAGTTCCTCAATGACGTGCGCTGGGGACAACTGGACTACCTGCTCATCGACATGCCCCCGGGAACCGGGGACGTGCAGATGGGTCTGGCGCGCATGCTGCCGCGTACCGACATGCTCATCGTCACCACACCGGCTCTCGCCGCGCAGAAGGTCGCTGTGCGCGCCGCCGACATGGCCCGTCGCTCCTTCCTCCGCGTTGCAGGCGTGGTGGAGAACATGAGCGCATTCATCTGCGACCACGGCGAGCGCTACGAGCTGTTCGGTCGTGGTGGGGGTCAGGAGCTCGCCAACACCATCGGCGCCGAGCTGCTCGCCCAGATCCCGCTCGAGGCGGCAGTTGCCGCCGGCGGGGATTCTGGGGCCCCTGTAGCAATCGAGGGCGACGGCGAGGCGGCACGCGCCTTCCGCAGGCTTGCCGAGCGCCTCGTCAACGAAACGATTCCCCCCATCGCACTCGCCGGTTGCTCGGCACGGATGCTCGATTCCATCGAGCTCACGCTCGGCAGAAAGCCAGCCACAACCGCCTAGGCGATGACCTCGTAGTCGGGTGCTGCGTCGTAGCCACCATCGCCCGGGAACAGCGTGACCACCACCTTGCCGTCGTCGTTCGCCTTCACCTTCGGGTGCACTGCCGGGGGCGTCTTCCCGTGGGCTACAGCCGACGCGAGCGCAACATCGGCGCTCGAGTGGTCGGCGAGGAACTCGAGGTTCGCCGCCGTCGGCGGGAACATCGCGAGGTTCCCGGCACGGAACCGGTCGAGGGCCTCGCTCGGGCGCACCCAGAGACTCTCCACCGTTTCATTGTCGTCGTGGAGCGGCTCCTGAGCCTGAGGGGCACGTGCGATGAAGAACCGTGCATCGAAACGGCGGGGCGGGCCGATTGGGGTGATCCAGTGGCTCACGTACCCGATCGCGTCGGTGATCAATCGAAGGTCCTCGCGACGGCAGAGGTCGCCGAGGTCCAGTTGGCCTGCATTCATCTCGTCGCGGTACGCCGAGAAGCGAGCAGCCACCGATGCATCATCGAACGAGATGATGTCGTCGGATGCCGTATTTCGCGCGAGGAGCACCCCGGCCTCCTCGAAGCACTCGCGGATTGCGGCAACCCAGAAGCTGAGACCGCCGGCAGGTACCTGCAGCAGTCCGCTCGAGGAAGCATCGGTGCGCCCGTCGCACCACGGCTCCATGTTCACCGCGTGGTCCGCGTCGTCCACCTTGCCGCCCGGGAACACGTACTGGCTCGCCGCGAACACCGCTGCTGCGGTGCGCCGCATCATGAACACCTCGATACCGGACGCCGCCGCATCCCTCACGAGCATGACGGTGGCCGCCGGCCGGGTGGGCACCCGGTGCGGGTCGTAGTCGAGCACTTCGGGGCGGTCAGTCACGGTCATCCGATCCGACGTCGATGACGCCGTGGGGCGAGAAGGGGCCCGAGCGGGGCAAGGGTCCGGAATAGGTGGCGGTAGCGACTCCTCGGCGGCGGGCCCGCCGGTTGACGTAGGCCCTGACAGCGAGGCGCACCGGCGGCAGCAGCAGCAGGATCCCGAGTGCATCGGTGATGAAACCCGGCGTGAGCAACATCGCGCCCGCCAGGAGCAGGAGCGCCCCGTCGACAATCTCGTTGGAGGGAACCGAGCCCTGCCGAACCTGCTCGTTGAAGCGGCGCCAGACACGCAGGCCCTGGCGCCTGACGATCCAACCACCGACGACCGACACGGCAGCCAGCACGACGAGGGAGGCGAAGAAACCGATCGCGTGGCTCATCTGCACGAATACGTAGAGCTCAGCGATCGGTACCCCAATGATCAACAGGAGTACGACGAGGCCCACGTCTTCACGCTAGCGATTTGCGGGCCCGCACGCCGTGCGGGCCGGACGCTCAGCTGACCCCGAGCGCCTTGCGGGTCCTCGGGTCGAGCGTGCCGTTCACCCTCAGCCGCATCGACTTCTGGAACACCTTGATGGCCTTGGCGAACGTGCTGTTGTAGCTGCCGTCCACGGGACCGGTCCAGCCGCCCTTTGAGGCGAGCGCGCACTGGGCGGCCCGTACCTCGGGGCCCTTGGCACGCTGCCGCAGGGTGGACGTGACCCAGCCACAGCCGTTGCCGCTCGCAGGGAGGGAGCTTGCGGCATTGCGTGCGTTGAGCAGGATCAGTGTGATGAGACGCTTTCCGTCAGCGGTGATCGAGTAGCCGATGCCAACGAGGTTGACGTCGGGGCGCAGCAGCACGGCCCTCATTGACGGGTTCTGGGTCAACTGGGAGATCTGGGCACTCGTGTCGGTGGCATAGGTCATCCCAACGACCGTTCCCCACCACCTCGTCTTGCCCGAACCGACGGCCGCCTTGGCGACGTCCCGGGAATCCTTGCGGTTGCAGAGGCTGCTGGCGCCGCAGGCCCGGGCAAGCATCCGATTGCTCCAGAACGCCGACTCCCGATCGAGCACTGCCTGACGAGTGACGGTCTGGACGCCGGCCTGTTGGCGCAAGAAGTTCAGGTAGAAGATGAAGGCGTCCTCTTCACTGGATCCCGCCGGCGGCTCGGGGAAGCCGACCACCGGGCCGGTCGAGTTCGGCGTGCCGATGGTTGCGATGAACTCGAACGTGACGAACAGCATCCCGTTGGCGTCGAACGTGACACCCACGCCCACTGCGTTGTACTGCGAGTGAAGGATGTTCGCCCGGTGCGATGCCGAATTCATGAAGGCGTTATGCAGGGAGAGGATGGTGCCGCCATCAGGCACCATGCCCACGTTCTCGCCGGCGCGGGCCCAACCCTTGGGAGCAGCGAGGGAAGCGATTACTGCGAGGTTCTGACGGTGGCACAGCGTCGTTCTGTCTCGCTCGGTGCACCCACCCGATGACATGAACCCGGACCATTCACGGGCGTAGTGGTCGTACGACGGAATCCGCACGAGCGCATTCAGACCGGCATCGACGCGAGCCTGGTTGAGGAGGTCGAGCAACTGCGTCTCGGCGGTGGCTGCGTCCGGAAGGGTTATCCCCACCGGAGAAAGCCCATACGAGGAGGCCGGCGCTGCCGTAGCGACCGGGGTCACAGCGAGGACTGCGGCGACGACGCCCACAGCACCTGCGATCAGTTTTTGGTACCGATACCTGCTCACTTCTGCCTCGATCCCCCTCCGGTGCACCCATGTAGCGATGGATTCACCGCACTCCGTTGAAAATCTCAAGAAGCACTCCGCCCCTCTTGAGGAAGACACTAGTCGCGGTTCGAAACAAATGCCACCAAAAGTAGCAAGAACACTTCTCGGTGCGGTCGCCACTCGGAGTGGTGGTTTGCGGGAACTGCCCGTGCCTACGGTCCCGTCAGGTCTCCATCGGTCGCAGGGTTGCTCTGTAGGTGACAAAAGACCTATTTTTTCTGTTGGGGGAATACGACACGATGGGGGAAGTCGTGGAAGAAATGCTTCTTGTTGCGCGCGACGCCGAGGACAGGCCGTGGCTCCGTGCTGCCGCCTGCAAGGGTCGGGAACAGTCGCGGGCCTTTTATCCGCCAATGCACCATGAGTCGAGAGATGAACGTGCGCGGCGCGAATCGCAGGCCAAGACCATCTGTTTGGGCTGCCCGGTGCAGGGATCCTGTCTGGACTATGCGCTGGTCACCCGGGAGCCATTCGGCATCTGGGGTGGTCTGACTGAGTACGAACGTCGGTCCTTGCTCATTACCGCTGTCGGTTAGGCACTCACGACGGAACGAGCGTGCTTGCAGTGGCCCTAGCCGGGCAAGCGCGGGCCACCGATCCGCAGTTCGTCGCGGCGACGCGTCATCCCCTGGGCATCCAGCTCACCGAGGAGGGGCAACACGAATTTTCGCGTTGTTGCCGTGGCATCGCGGAACTGGGCCACGGTGAACCCGCCTGGGTGCTCACTCAACAGGCGGACAGCCGCCTCGATAGCAGTGCCGATGGCGTCGATGTGGAAGTACACGCCGTCCCGCTCGACGAGCAGCCCGCGTCGCACCAGTTCGCGGAGCACCGCCCGGTCAACGCCATCGGGAGACGGAGGGGTGAGGCCACCCGCGCGCACCTCGGCAAGGAACGGGTGATCCGTCAACGGATCGGCCTGAGCGGCCGGCCGAACACGTCCTGCATCAACCTCGAGGTCCGACGCGAGCGTCACCACGGCACGCTGCCGCTCGTCGAGCACGGCGATATCGAGACCGAGCACGCCACATTCCTGCACGTCGCTCCGAAGCTGTTCGAGCATGCGCTCGACCCCGCCCGGCGCAACGACCCACCGGCCCACGGTTGCGTCGCGACGCACACCGGTGAGGGCCTCTAACTCATCGGCATCAATCCATTCCTGCTCGGCCACGACACGGTCGACGGACCGGTCCGGCCGGGCTTTCGATGCGGGGCGCACCGGCGCGATATCGAGGACCTCACCCCCACCGACCGTCTCGTTCCGCCCGGCTTCGCGCAGGATGAACCGGTCTCCCGGAAGAAGCGCCAGATGCTGGGCCACATGAATCCGGACGAGACCCTCGTCACCCGGGCCGAGCGTCTCGCTGCCGAGGATGCGCACCCGGACCGGGAACTCGCCGGAGCCGACATAGGCCACGTGCGCGCCTCTCCTCGACACGCGGTGGTCGAGTGCGTCGAGCACGCTGAGCGACGCGTCGAATCGGGTCGTCGGGCGCCAACGCGCCACTTGGATCACGCAGTCCCCGCGGCGAAGCTGCGTGTGCTCGACCCCAACGAGATTGAGGGCGACGCGCTGGCCGGGATCTACCCGATCGACCGTGTGGCCGAGGGTCTGGATCGACCGGATCCGGACGGCGTGCGTGCCCGACTGACCGAGTACCTCCACGTGGGCCGCCGCCGCGAGGGCTCCGCCGATGAGCGTTCCCGTGACGACCGTTCCCGAACCGCGGGCGGCGAAGACTCGATCTACCCAGAGACGCGGGCGCCCGCTGTCCGCTGCTGTCGGCGTTCCGGCTACGAGGAGATCCAGGGCCGAACGCAGTTCCTCCACCCCAGCACCCGTCACCGACGAGACGGGCGCGATCGGTGCCGACTCCAGGAACGTGCCACGAACGTGATCGAGGACATCCATCGTGGCCACCTCGAGCCATTCTTCGTCGACGGCGTCAACCTTGGTGAGGGCAATCACGCCATGCCGGATACCCAACAGCTGAAGGATCCGAAGATGCTCCTCGCTCTGGGGCTTCCATCCCTCGGTGGCGGCGACGACGAAGAGACACGCATCAACGGCCCCGACGCCGGCAAGCATGTTGCGCAGGAAACGCACGTGGCCCGGCACGTCCACGAACGCGATGCCGGCGCCCGAGGGCAGCGCTGTGTGCGCGAATCCCAGGTCGATCGTGAGGCCCCGGCGCTTCTCCTCCTCGAACCGGTCCGGGTCGGTACCGGTGAGCGCGAGCACGAGCGACGACTTCCCGTGGTCCACGTGGCCAGCGGTGGCAACCACGCGTACGACGGGTTGCGCGGGGGTCACGGTGTGAGGGCGCCCACGGCGTGGGCGACGACGGGATCGTCCTCCGGGGCGACGGTGCGCAGATCCAGATAGGTCTGCTGTTCGCGCACGCGCGCGATGACCGGCGGGCGGTGGAGGCGCAGTTGCTCGGAGCGGTCGCCGTCCAGCACGATGCCGAACGACGGCACCGTCATCCCGGGCAGCGAACCCGCGCCCGGCAGCGACTCGAGCGCGACCACGCGGCCGACCTGGAGCGCCTGGGCCCTGCGCTCGATCTCGGATGCTG
>CAFAAJ010000020.1_pt1 | contig 19843 bp, 18 predicted proteins | sample 7267551 | NCBI WGS metagenome assembly CAFAAJ01 (sample SAMEA6813983, study PRJEB35770) | uncultured Acidimicrobiales bacterium | biome: Freshwater; feature: Freshwater reservoir; material: water | place: Czech Republic | collected 2017-08-18 | depth 30m m
CGTGCTGATGCTCGGGCATAGCCTCCGCTCCGCTTCGGCATAGCCCTCATGTGGCTCGTCGCTAGCGCTTCCCTCGCCACGTGCTGATGCTCGGGCATAGCCTCCGCTCCGCTTCGGCTGGCGCCGCGTCGCTCGCCGTCAGTGCGCGGTCCAGCCGCCGTCCACCACCAGCATGTGACCCGTCATGAATCCACCTGCCTCGCTCGCGAGGAGCAGCAGCGGGCCATCGAGTTCCTGGGGTTCGCCCATGCGAGGAATCGGTGAGTTCTGCTTGATGAACCGCTGCGAGGCGTCGTCGTCCTCCATCGGTGCGGTCATCTCCGACGGGAACCATCCCGGGCAGATCGCATTCACACGGATGCCCTTGCGCCCCCACTGGAGCGCAAGCTCGCGGGTCATGTTCACCACAGCGCCCTTGCTGGCGCAATAGTTCGCCTGCTTCACCGGGGTGCCCCCCACGAGCCCGAGCATCGACGCGATGTTGATCACGCTCCCGCCTCCGCCCGCCAGCATGTGGGGCCCGACCAGCTTGCAGAGGTGCCACACGGCCGTGACGTTGACCTCCATCGCCTCCCGGAAGAAGTCGATGTCCTCACCCTCGATCCCGACCACCCGGGTGATGCCTGCGTTGTTCACGAGGATGTCCACCCTCCCGAACCGAGCCATCGCCTCGTCGACGAGGTTGACGCGCTGCGCCTCAACGGCGAGGTCGCACGCGACGGCCAACGAACCCGGCAGTTCGGTGACGAGCGCATCGAGGCGCTCCTTTCGGCGCGCCGCCACCACAACGCTGGCCCCGGCAGCGTGCAGCACACGGGCGAACCGCTCGCCCAACCCGGACGATGCGCCCGTCACGATGGCTACCTTCCCGTCGAGACGGAACAGCGAGAACGGGTCAACGGCAACGTCGGTGGTCATGGCCGCGAGGCTAGGTGTGGTGGCGTGCGAAGATACAGCCATGACCCCCAAGACCATCCTCCTCGTTCACGGCGCTTGGCATGGCGCATGGTGCTGGGCCTCGCTCCAGGCGGAACTGGACCGGCGCGGCGTGCCTTCTCTCGCCATTGACCTCCCCGGTCACGGAGTGTCCCCGCTGCCGTTCTCGGACCTGCACGGCGACGCTCAATACGTCGCCGACGCCCTGAGCCGCATCAAGGGCCCGGTGGTGCTCGTGGGCCACAGTTACGGCGGCGCCGTTATCACCGAGGCCGCCACGCGCCACCCGGACAACGTGAACCACCTCGTGTACCTCACCGCCTTCGTGCTCGACGAGGGCGAGGCACTCATGCCGTTCCTCAAGACGATGCCCGTCATCGAGACCCCCCTCGGGGCGGCCATCCGCCCGACCGCCGACGGTGCGTTTTCCACCGTTGATCCGGCGCACTCCGAAGTGTCCTTCTACGGCGAGTGCCCGGAGGGCACCACCGAGGCGGCCAACCCGCGCCTGTGTCCGCAGCCGTTCGCCACGTTCTTCCAACCCGTCACCGGGGCACCGTGGAAAACCATCCCTTCCACCTATGTCGAGTGCACGCTCGACGGGGCCATCCCGATCGAGCACCAGAGGGTGATGTCCGCCCGCTGCCAGAACATCGTCACGCTCGAGACCGACCACTCACCCTTCGCGTCCAAGCCGGCAGAGACCGCCGACATCCTCGAACGCCTCGCGAGGAACTGACCCCACATCATGAAGATCCGCATTGGTTATGGCTTCGGTGTCCGCACCGGCCTCAACGACGAGTCCTTCGGCACTGTGGTGGATGCGCTCGAGCGCCTGCACTTCGACTCGCTCTGGCTCTCCGAACGCATCGGCGGTGCTGCACCGGACCCACTCGTGGCGATGTCCTACGCAGCAGGTCGCACGAAGAAGCTCAAGGTCGGCATGAGCGTGATGGTCCTGCCGGGGCGCAACCCCGTCATCCTCGCGAAGGAACTTGCCACCCTCGATCGAATGTCGGGTGGGCGTCTGCTCCCGGCATTCGGGCTCGGGGTTGCCGACGGCCACGAGCAGCAGGCGTTCGGGGTGGAGCGCACCGAGCGCGCAGCGATCTTCGACGAGGCCCTCACCGTGATGCGGGCGTGCTGGACCCAGGAACGTGTCAACCACTCCGGACGCTTCTTTCACTACGAGGACCTGCGCGTCGAGCCCAAGCCGAGACAGAGCCCGCCGGATGTCTGGCTCGGCGGGATCGCCCCCTCCGAGCTCAAGCGTGTCGGCCGGCTCGCAGACGGCTGGCTCCCGTCGTTCGTCACGCCGGCGGACGTCGAGAAGGCACGGTCCGTCATCGAGGAGGTTGCCCGTCAGCACGACCGTGAGATCGAGGACGAGCACTACGGCGTGCTCGTCCCCTATGCGAACGGCGACGTCCCGCCGGCCGTGCTCGAGAACCTGCGCACGCGTCGACCCGATCTCGCCGACATCAACGAGCTCATCCCGTCCAACTGGGAACAGCTCGGGGCACTGGTACGGCGCTTCGTGGACGTCGGCACCTCGAAGTTCGTGGTCCTCCCGCTCAACGAGCCGGGATCCGCCGAGGCGTGGGTGGCGCACCTCGAGGAGGCGGCAACCACCGTCATCCCCTGGCAGACCTGACCTGACTGCGCAGGCGTACTACTTCTTCTGCTTCGTCATGTACGAGCGGAACATCTGGAGGTCGGGATCGATCGTTCGGTTGCGCTTCAGCTCGCTGAAGTTCTCGTAACGGGTGAGCCACGCCACGCTCTTCCAGAGATTGACCGCGTCGTCATCGTTCGCCGGCATGTTTGAGATCACCGGACCGAAGATTGCGGGACCGGAACCGCCGTCGAGCCGGATCGTGGGGACACCGAACGAACTGGAATTGTTCACGAGGTCACGATGCTCGGCGAGCACGGTCTCCCACGTGGTCGGGTCCGCAAGTGCGCGATCGAGATACGCAGTGTCGATCCCGGCGTCGCTGAGCGCCCCCTTGATGGTGGTCTCCTGCTGCAGGTCCTGCTCAAGCTCGAAGTACCGGTGCCCGAGGGTCTCGTAATACTTGCTCGCCGCATCCTGACCGAGGCCGTCGCGGACTGCAGCGAATGTGCGCTGCGACGGCGCCGCGATGGACGAGAGCACATCGAACTCCTCGATCGGTCGGGTGAAGTTGACCACCTCAAGGCTGAACAGACCCCAGCTTGCCTCTACCTCGCCGATCTCGTGGAGGCGACGCACCCATTTGGAGGTCTGCCAACACCACGGGCAGCGGGGATCGAGATAGAAACGGATCGGTTCGGCCATGTGCGTAGGTTACGCGTGGCAGCCGTGAATGGCTCCGGGGCCCCGTGCCCACCGGTACCGTTCCGGTCATGGCAACCGCCAACCCGGTACCCGAACCCCTCCTCCGCTTCCTCTCTGACGGCTGGGCAGCCGTGGAGCGCGAAACCCCCACACAGGACCCGCGTGCGGGCGCGTGGCAGGAGCGGCGGGCGCGTCTTTCGTCCCAGTTCCCCGATCGCACCATCGTGATCCGGGCCGGACATGAAGTAACGCGGAACTCCACCACCACCTACTCATTCCGCGCGCACAGCGACTTCATTTACCTCTGCGGTGCAGCGGAGCCCGACGCCGTCCTCGTCATCCATCCAGCCGGCGATGCCGAGTTGTTCGTCCACGCCCCGCACCGCCTCGGCGAGATCGAGTGGTTTACCGATCCGTCCCGGAGCCCGCTGTGGGCCGGGCCGCAGGTCGAGCCCGAAGAACTCGCCCTCCGGCTCGGGATCACCGTGCGCGCCCTCGCCGCGATGCCACCTTCCTACGCCGTGCCCGATGATGCAGCGTTCGACACCGAGGTCTCGCGCTCCGTTGCGCGCCTGCGCCTCGTCAAGGATGCGTTCGAGGTTGAGAGCCTGCGCGCAGCAGCAGCCGCGAGCCTGCTCGGTCATGCCGAACTGCGGGCCTCCATCCCCGAGGCCATACGTGAGGGTGGCGAGCGCTGGCTCGAGGGAACGTTTCTGCGCCGGTGCTCCGCGTCCGGCAACGGGCCCGGCTACTGGCCCATCGTCGGGGCCGGACCGCACTCCTGCATCCTGCACTGGCACCGCAACGACGGACCGGTGCGCAACGGCGATGTCGTGCTCGTGGACGCAGCAGTCGAGGGCACCGACCATTACACGGCCGACATCACCCGCACCTACCCGACGGGCGACGCGTTCACGGGCGCACAGCAGTCCGTGTACGACATCGTGCAGGCTTCCCACGATGCAGCAATCGCATCCATCAGGCCGGGGAGCGCGTTTCACGACTCGCAGGATGTTGCATGGGCGACACTCGTCGATGGCCTCATTGATCTTGGCGTGTTCCGGCCCGGGCAGCGTGCCGAGGCACTCGACCCCGACACGATGCTGCACCGCCGGTACACGCTGCACCGGACGTCGCACCATCTCGGTCTCGACGTGCACGACTGTCAGGTGATTGCTGCCGAGTACCGAGCGGGGACTCTCGTACCGGGCATGGTGTTCACCATCGAGCCGGGCCTGTATCTGCAGGCCAATGACGAGACCGTTCCCGAGCACCTCCGCGGTATCGGGGTGCGTATCGAGGACGACATCCTGTGCACCGCCGACGGGTGTGACATCCTCACGTCGGGGGCGTGATGGCCGCGCTGCAGTGGGGTGCACCGAGCGGCACTGTTCTGCCCGCTGAAAAGGCCGTGAGACCCTTGTCATCGGCTCCGATCGCGGCAATGATCCCGCTGGTGCCGAACGCGTGGCACCCCCGGAAGGACCTCGATAATGCAAGGGCTCGGACTTCTGGTGGTGATCGCCCTGATCGTGTTCGGTGTATCGATGGCACGTCGCCGCCGGGCGGGGCATCGTGCTGATGGGGTAACGACACAACCCGCAGGGCGACACAGCGGCTACGTGGCACCGACCGAACTCCGTGGTGCGCTGACGAGGGCCACGGCCCTCGGGCAGATCACGACCGAGACAGCGGACTCGATCCTTGCCTCGGAGGCCGCCGAGGCCCTGACGGGCGCCGGGCGGCCGCGTCGTGTTCCGACACCTGCGATCGAGGCGATCGGCTACCTCGGGTCCGTGCTCGCCCTCGTGGGTGTTGCCTCCTTCGTCGTTCGTCGGTTGGACCTGAACATCGGACAACCCGTCCGTATCGGACTCTTCGGTGGGCTGTCCGCGTTGTTCCTCGTTGTCGGGCTGCTGCTGCGGCACGAGGACGAGGCCGTGATCCGGCGGCTGAGGGCCATCGTGCTCCTGCTCTCTACGGGCGCCTTCGCCATCGTCACCAACGTGGTGTTCGGCACCTTCGGTTTCGGTTGGCGCGGCGAACCCGTCGCCATCAGTATCGGGCTGCTCACCGCCGTGTTCAGCGGGGTGCTCTGGGCGCTCCGGGATCGCCCGGCCCAGCACGCCACCACGATGATCGGGATCCTCATTGCCGTCGATGCAGCGATGGGCTGGTGGGGCGGGCCGGGAGCAGTCGGGCTCACCACGGTTGCAATCAGTGCGCTCTGGCTCGTCCTCGCCCACTTCGATCTCGTCCCACCCAGGTCGACCGCGACCCTGCTCGGCCTGGCGGGTGTCCTGGTCGGGCCGGCCATCACGTCGGGCCCGTTCGGCCGCTGGGCTCCGGTGGTCGGACTGGTCATTGCCATCGCAGTGCTCGGCTACGGCGCAATCGTGCACCGCTTCGAGTTCGAGTTCACCGGCTTCGGAGCGATCGGCCTGTTCGGGTACCTGACGTCCGCCGTGAATCGCTGGTTCGGCTTCAATGACATCATTGTCGGCCTGCTCGGCATCGCGTTGCTCACGGCCACGTTGGTCCTCGTGAAGCGGCGACGGGGCCGGGGCCACGACGACGGACATCGCCCTTCGAGTGCTGCCCACTGATCCTGGCCGCCGAAAGGGTTCTCTCGGGAACCTCAGCGTGCTTGGCAGTCCCTACGGGATTCGAACCCGTGCCGCCACCTTGAGAGGGTGGAGTCCTAGGCCGCTAGACGAAGGGACCGTGTAGCGCGTTTCGATGGTAACAGCAGGGCCCGGGTGAGCCAACCGCTGCGCTTCGCGGAACGCACTTCCTGAAGACCGCCACGGCGGTCGAGTTGGGGAGCAAGGAATCGAACCCTGAATAACAGAACCAGAATCTGCTGTGTTGCCAGTTACACCACTCCCCAAGGAGCGGCCCTGAGGATAGCGACGTGGAGGGACCGTTCGCCACCGCTGACCGCGCAGCAACCCATCTGGGCAGGTCAGCCGGTCACTCGCCAAAGCCTCTGGAACCCGATGATCCGACCGAGCGCGATCCCCGCCGCTTCCTTCAGCGACTTGCGGAACTGGGTGCCGCTCCCCCACGGGCTCGAGCGCGTCGCCGACACGTACGCCCTCAAGCCGAGCTCTTCGGCAATCAGCTTCGCCCGCAGACAGTGGAACGGGTCCGTGACGATGAGCACTCGGGCCTTCGGGGTTCGCTTGGCGAGCAGGTCCACGACCCCTTCGAGCGATTGCCACGTGCTCCGACCCCGATCCTCCGAGAGGATCGCGGAAGCCGGTACGTCGCGATCCCGGAGGTACCTGCGGGAGGCGGCCGCCTCGGTGAAGCGGTCACCGCTCAGCTTGCCCCCGGTCACCACGATCACCGGGGCCCGCTTGGCGCGGTACAGCTCGAGTGCGTGGTCGAGACGTGCCTTGAGGAGCGGCGATGGCCGGCCGTCGTACTGAGCAGCACCCATCACCACAATGGCGTCGACCTTGCGCGCCTCATCGTGCCGGCCGGTGGACCAGACCTGATAGAGCGTGACGCCGTAGTAGCCGACGACGAGCAGAACGAGTGCGGCGAGACCACCGAGAATCCGCAGGAGCAGTCTGCGCCTCGGCAGCGCCCGGCGCGACACGATCGGTGTCCCGTTGACGGGGGTCGGGTCGACAGGCTCCCACGACGCGTCGCCGGTGGGAGGGAACTCCTCACCGGAGGCGTCCGTGGCGAACGCCTCGAACTGGCCCGCAGGCAGTCCGTCGAGCTCGATCGTCGGCTCGCCCGCGTCCTCGAAGGCATCGCCGTCGGGAACGGGCGGTTGGGCCGGCCGACGCCACAGCGAGTCGTCGGTCACGCGACTCCCAGGCGGGCGGCGGCGGCACGCAGCCTCCGCAACGACTCCTCCCGCCCGAGCACCTCGAGGGACTCGAACAGCGGCAGGCCGACGCTGCGGCCCGTCACCGCAACACGGATCGGCGCCTGCGTCTTGCCGAGCTTCAGGCCCATCGCCTCGCCAATGCGCTCGAGACCGGCCTTCAGGGTGTCCGCGTCCCACCCGGCGTCCTCGTAGGAGGCGAGAGCAGCGAGGAGGATCGGTAACGCATTCTCTGCGCCCATGGCTTTCGTCCACGAATCCGGATCGACCACGGGATCGTGCTGGAAAAGGAAGTCCACAGCGGCCGCCACCTCGCCGAGACGGACCAGACGGAGCTGAACGTGCGGCGCAATCAGGGCGAACCGGGACCGGTCGAAGTTCGTGATGTCCTTCGTCCATGGCTCACAGACGCGGACGAAATCGTCCACCGACAGTGCCCTGATGTAGTGCCCGTTGAACGACTCGAGCTTCTTCACGTCGAAGAATGCAGGAGAGTGATTCACGTCCTTGAGCCGGAAGTCAGCGACGATCTGCCCCCACGGAACGATCTCCACATCGTCCCCAGGGTTCCAGCCGAGCGTCATGAGATAGTTGCGCATCGCCTCGGGCAGGAAGCCCTCGTCCTTGTACATCTCGAGGGCAACTTTGTCCCTGCGCTTGGAGAGCTTCTTGCGCTGCTCGTTCACGAGCACCGGGACGTGCGCCCAGGCGGGGTGCTCCTCGCCGAGTGCGTCCCAGATCATCTGTTGCTTCGGCGTGTTCGGCAGGTGCTCCTCGGCCCGAACGACGAGCGTGACACCCATCTGCAGGTCGTCCACCACGTTCGCCAACAGGAACATCGGCGAGCCATTGCCCCTCAGGAGCACGAAGTCCTCGGTGAGATCGTTGTCGAACTCGACGGTTCCGCGCACACGGTCCTCCACCACGGTGAGCCCCGGCGGCACACGGAAGCGGAGGGCCCGCCCCGCTTCGGCGGTGAGGCCGCGATCGCGACAGTGTCGGTCGTAGCCGAGATTCCCCTCGCCAGTCCGCGCAATGACGTCGTCGCGGGTGCAGTCGCAGTAGTACGCGCTGCCGGCGGCAGCGAGCCTCGCGGCAGCCGCCACGTGCTGTTCGGCAAACGCTGATTGGAAGTACGGCCCCTCAAAGCACGGGTCCGAGTCATCCATGCCCAGCCAGGCCATTGCATCAATGATGCCCTGCGTCCACTCCGGTTGGTTCCGGGACTCGTCGGTGTCCTCGATGCGGAGGATGAAGGTTCCGCCAGTCTGTTTCGCGAGGCACCAGTTGAACAACGCGGAGCGTGCCGAGCCGACGTGAAACATGCCGGTGGGGGAAGGCGCGAAGCGCACACGCAGGGGCCGCAAAATCACTTCCTTACGCTACCGCGCCGGGGCTCGGGCAGAGTCGCGTCGGCCGGGCACCGACACCGCAGTACGACAGACCTAGGCTGAGTGCATGGCCAAGAACGTCCTCAGCGGAGACCTGCTCCCGTGCTCAATGGACCCGCTCACCGGCTACTACCGGGACGGGTGCTGCAACACGGGGGGCGACGACTACGGCGTGCACACGGTGTGCGCGGTCATGACGGCCGAGTTCCTCGAGTTCTCCAAAGGCATGGGCAACGATCTCTCGACACCGATGCCCCAGTACGGATTCGCCGGGCTGCAGCCGGGCGACCGCTGGTGCCTGTGCGCATCGAGATGGGCAGAGGCACTCGAGGCCGGGGCCGCACCGAAGGTCGTGCTCGAAGCAACCCACTTCTCCACGCTTGACTTCGTCTCGCTCCGCGACCTGCAGCGCCACGCCGCCGGCTGACGGGCGTCGATTCGACGCGCGAGGGGCAGAAGTCCCACGGTGACGGGGCAGTAGGGTCGTTGCATGTCCTTCGTGTCGGCTGTTATGACCGCAGCAGATTTCTTCACCCCGCCGCAGCTCGTAGACCGGGCGCGCTACCTCGAGCGGCTCGGGTACGACTCGATGTGGATCGCCGACATCTTCGGTCGCGAGATCTACGTCACTGCCGGGTTCGTCCTCGCGAACACTGAGACCCTCAAGGTCGCAACCGGGATCGCCCACATCTATGGCCGTGACCCGATCGCGAGCGCTCAGGCAGCGCTCACACTGTCCGAACTGTACGACGGCAGGTTCATCCAGGGCCTCGGGCTGTCGCACCCCAGCGGCGCGGCACTGCGCGGCGTTGACTGGGAGGACCCGTCCACCAAGGCGCGCACTTACCTCACCGCCCTGCGCGGCGAACTGCCCATCCGACGGGTCGGTAGCCCTGCACCCGTTCCGCTCTTCCTTGCTGCACACGGGCCCAAGATGCTCGCCGTGGCCGCAGAGGTTGCCGACGGCGCGAACGTGTACATGCAGACGCCCGAACGCTGTGCCGAGGCACGGGCGATCCTCGGCCCCGACAAAACGCTCAACCTGCTCCTGCCGATGTGCCTCACGGACAACCCCGACGAGGGTCGCGCTGCGGGCCGCAGGGCGCTAGGCGTGTACCTGCCGCTCCCCGCCTATCACCGCGGCTGGAGACGGAGCGGCTTCGACGAGTCGGACTGGTCCGGCGGCGGCAGCGATCGCCTGGTCGATGCCAACGTTGCATGGGGCTCTATCGCCACCATCGAGAGTCGCCTGCGCGAGTTCCGCGATGCGGGCGTTGACCACGTGATCATCGCGGCGAACGCTGCGCCCGGGCGGCCGGAGTCCGCCAATGAACTCGTTGAGGCGCTCGCGCCCGGGCGATGACCGGGAGTATCTTCGGTGCGTGCTCGGCGGGGACGTGAATGCCTGAACCCCTGAAGGCCGACCGGAGGTACATGCCCGGCCTCGACGGCCTCCGTGCCGTTGCGGTGCTCGGCGTCGTTGCCTACCACCTCGGGATCGGGGCCCTGCCCGGCGGCTTCCTCGGCGTCAGCGTGTTCTTCACGCTGTCGGGCTACCTCATCAGCGATCTCATCCTCGGCCGGACGGCAGCGGGTGAGTTCACGCTCAGGTCGTTCTGGATGGCGCGTGCGCGACGGTTGCTCCCCGCGATGCTCCTCATGCTCGTCGCCCTCATGGCGTGGGTTACCGTCCTCGGCCCCCGGCAGAACTCAGACTTCCGCGCAGCGGCCGGTACCTCCAGCATCTACATCAACAACTGGTGGCAGGTGTTCCGAAAGATCTCGTACTTCGCCCAATTCGATACCCCGGGCGCCCTCAACCATCTCTGGTCGCTCGCCATCGAGGAGCAGTTCTACATCGTCTGGCCGTTGTTGCTCCTGGTGCTCGCCCGATTCGTCCGGGAATCCCACCAACGGGTCACGCGCCCCCGACTCGGTCTGTGCATCCTCGGGCTCGCAACGCTCTCGACGGTGCTCATGGCCGTGCTCTTCCATCCGGGAAGCGACCCGACACGGGTGTACTACGGGACCGACACCCGGGCATCGGAACTCCTCGTCGGCGCTGCACTCGCCGCCGTCTGGCCGAGCGAACACCTTCGGCTCCCCGTCCGGGCCGGCGCCCGCAACATGATTGACGCAGCAGGGGCAATCGGTCTGCTCGTGATCGCCATCATGTTCCTCACCCTGGGCGACACTGCTTCGTTCCTATACCGCGGCGGCTTCGCGCTGCTCTCGCTCACGACCGCTGTCGTCGTCGCATCGCTCGCCCACCCCGCTTCACGCATCGGCCCGCTCCTCGGTTGCAGACCGATGCGCTGGGTCGGGGCGCGCTCCTACGGCATCTACCTCTGGCACTTCCCGGTCATCATCCTCAGCACACCGGACGACAGTGTCGGGCCCCACCCCGTGCGCACACCGCTGCAGATCCTGGTGTCGTTCTGTCTCGCAGCGCTCTCGTGGCGCTTCGTGGAGGACCCAATCCGTCGGGGCGCGATCGGTCGACTCCGGGAGCAGTGGCTCGGACCACACCGCGCCCGACTGTTCGATCCCTCGCCGGGCCGCGTCGTTGCCGTCTGTGTCGCCGCCTTGCTGTTGATCCCTGCTGTGGCGGGTGCCGCTGGTGTCGGCGTGCGAGGTGATTCCGAGACGGCGGGCCTCGAGCTCGAGATCACCGAGACCGTCGACGGCAGCGAGCAGGGCGAACCGGGCACGACCGACGTAACCCCCGGCAAACCCACGACCACCGTGCTGGTGACCACACCGTCGGATTCGACGAGGCCAACCGATCCGGTGGTGTCCGAACGCTCGACCACCACCGCATGCACGGAGATCGTGCACATCGGGGACTCCACGTCGACGGGCCTGATCGGCAAGAAGTACCTGAGGACTGTGGACGCGATGCCGGCCCAATACACCCGGGTCGGGGCCGTCGTGCAGCACTACGAGATCGCCGGTGGCCGCTCGATCAACGAGGGTTACCGGAAAGCCCGCCCGGCCAAGCGATCGGCGGAGACATGGCAGAAGAAGGGCTTCTCCGGCTGTTGGGTGCTTGCACTCGGCACCATGGACTCGGCCGCCGTGGGCAAAGGCATCAAGCCCGGTATCCGCGCACGGATCAAGATGATGATGGACATCGTGGGTGACGACCCGGTGATGTGGGTGAACCTGAAGGGGAGGCGCAGCGGCGGGCCGTGGGGCGCCCAATCGCTCGCCGCGTGGAACTCAGCGCTTGCCGAGACCTGTGCGGCGCACCCCAACATGCGGATCTACGACTGGGCCGATGACGTGAAGCCCTCGTGGTACATCTCGGACGGGATTCACCAGAACAGCGAGGGATACAAGTACCGGGCGAGATTCATCGCGGACGCACTTGCCCAGGCGTTCCCGGCCGCAACGCCGGGCACAGCGACCGATGGTTGCGTCGTGCGCATCTAGCCCGAGCAGCGTCTAGACGGCTGCTGCCTTCGCCCGGATGAGGAGGCGGTACTTCGTACTCGTCGGCAACTTGTTGAGCTTGGTACACGAGACGAGCGTGAGGCCGGGCCGTGAGGAATCCCCCCACAGATACACCGCTGCGACGTCGCTCGCGGAGATGACCTTTGGCTTCTCGGTGACGCGGTACGTGAGCGCCGTTCCGCCCACGGTCAGCACCATCGGATCACCGACCTTGAGCCGGTGCGAGTACCTCAGTGGGCCACCGGCCGACGTTCGGTGACCGAGAAGCACGCAGTTACCAACAGCGAATGGTTCGGCTGAGCCGGTCCAGTGGCAGAGGCCCCCGCGATCGAGCACGGTCTTCTCGGTGCCCGCGTACAACCCCTTGGTCTTCGGGAGCGTCACCGTGCGGTACCGACGCGTGCCGACGATCCGTTGGCGGACCCTCTTGGTTCCCCACAGCCGGCGGATGTGAATCGTGCCGAAAGCAGTGGGTGCAACAGCCTCTGCGGCCTGCCCACCAACAGCGACAGCAAGTCCGCCCGCCGCTGCTACGGCCATCGCCGACTTCAGGACCTGACGTCTGCTGAGAATCTGAACCATCGCTACTCCCTGAACCCGCGGCTACTCAGAGCCCACCATCGCCCGCCACCGCGCCGGGTAAGCCGACTGTACCTGACCGTGCAACATCCTCAAGGTCGCCTCAGGCACCCGGTCAACGAGTGATCGAGCCTCGGCGTAGTGCTGAGCCGTGTGCGCAAGCCCCTCGAACGCGGTCCGGCGCTCGACCAGCAGGTCCGCCGGGGGGTCCGCATCGAAGAACCCCCACATCGTGAGCGCAATCGTGAAGTCGTGGATCACGGGAGCCCGCCCGAAGATCGAGGCCCGTCGCAGCGCGATGCCAAGACAACCGGTCAACGCGTCGTCCACCGACTCGCCGGGCGCAACGAGCACCCGGGGCCGCAGACGAGACGCAAGAAGCAGGGCATAGCCCTGATCCGGGCCGGGTGAGCCGAGGTGCGGGCCGCTCGGCTGTCGACCGTCGAGGTCTGCCGGGCGGTCGGCCGTCCACGGACCGGGGACGCGCGCCGACCCCTCGTAGGACCGGGGGCGCACGAGCGGGTCAGTGGGGACGAACTGGGGGGCTGCCATGACTCACCGTTCTACTTGGTCGCGTGGAGCAATCCGTAGACCAACGAATCGGCGAGGGCCTGCCAGGACGCCTCGATGATGTTCGCCGACACCCCGATGGTGGTCCAGGAGCGCTCCCCGTCCGTTGCGTCGATGAGCACACGGGTGACCGCCCCGGTGGCGGTGGCCCCGTCCAGAATGCGCACCTTGTAGTCCGTGAGGTGAATCCGAGACACCTGCGGGTAACTGCCCCGGAGGGCAGAACGAAGAGCAGTATCGATGGCGTTCACGGGTCCGTTGCCCTCGGCCACACGCACGCTCCGCTCGTCCCCGATCCACACCCTGACGGTCGCCTCGGTGGTGAACTGGCCACCGACGAGCTCGTCGGTGATCACCCTCATAGATTCCACCGAGAAGTACTCCTGCTTCCAACCGGTGGCCCGGCGCATGAGCAGTTCGAGCGACGCATCGGCTGCCTCGAAATGGAACCCCTCGTGCTCGAGGCGCTTCAACTCGTCGATGACCTGGTTGATGACCGCGCCGTCCATCGAGAGGCCAAGATCCTCTGCCTTGGCCTGGATGGTTGCCTTGCCCGCCATCTCGGACACGACGAAACGGGTTCCGTTGCCGACGCTCTCGGGGTCCACGTGCTCATAGGCATCCTTGGCCTTGCGGATGGCGCTCACGTGGAGGCCCGCCTTGTGGGCGAACGCACTGGCCCCCACATAGGGCGCCTGCGGGTTCAGCGGCCGGTTGAGCAGTTCGGCGATGTGGTGGCTGACGGCGGTGAGGCGCGTGAGCCGGCCCTCGGGGAGGCACTGGAATCCCATCTTGACCTCGAGGTTCGGGATCACGGTGGTGAGGTTGGTGTTGCCGGTGCGCTCGCCGAGCCCGTTCATGCAGCCCTGCACCTGACGGGCACCGCTGCGGACTGCAGCCATGGCGTTCGCCACGGCACAACCGGTGTCGTCGTGGCAGTGGATCGCGATCGTGACGTCCTCGCGGAAGTGCGCCTTCACGACGGCAACGATGGACTCCACCTCGTGCGGAAGCGACCCGCCGTTCGTGTCGCAGAGGACAAGGTGCGACGCACCCTTGACGGCAGCAGCCTCGAGCGCGCGCATCGCGAACTCGGGATTGCGCTTGTAGCCATCGAAGAAGTGTTCGGCGTCCACCATCACCCGGAGACCGTTGGCACGGAGGAACTCCACGGAGTCAGCGATCATCGCCTCGCCCTCGTCGAGCGTGGTGCCCAGCGCGTTCAGCACGTGGTAGTCCCATGCCTTGGCGACGATGCAGACCGCCCCGGTCTTCGCCTCGACGAGATTGCGCAACGTCGGGTCGTCGTCCACCTTGCCCATCGGGCGGCGGGTGGAGCCAAAGGCGACCAGCCGGGCGGTGGACAGCCGCAGTTCGACCGCCGCACGTGCGAAGAACTCGATGTCTTTCGGGTTCGCGCCCGGCCAGCCACCCTCGATGTACGACACGCCGAGAAGATCCAGCTGTTCGGCAATGCGCAGCTTGTCCTCCACGGTTGCCGACACACCCTCTACCTGCATGCCGTCGCGCAGGGTGGTGTCGAAGATCTCGACGTGTTCACGCTGGTTGCTCATCGTCTGCCTCTTGTCTCGTACTGTCTCGGTCTGGGGGCGGTTCTGGCTGTCGGTGTCCGGGAAACGAAAGAGCCGCCCGAAGGGGCGGCTCTGGGCGCACGTGGGGTTCCCACGTGCGCTACGGAATGATGATGATGCTGGAGAACAGCGACGTCACGCTTTGGAGGCTACCGACCGTACGGGGCGATGGCAATGGTCCCGGGCCCGGACGGCCCGGGCACTGTCAGCCGACGAGTTCGCACCAGCGGGCGTACCGCGGGTCCTGCATCCGGGCGGACTTGGCGTAGAGATCAGCCAGAATTCGGGTTTTCGGACCGGGGCAGGGCACCTCCCGGTCATCCACCGAGCTGACCGAACCGATCTCGGCAGCCGTGCCACAGACGAAGATCTCCTCGGCGATGTACAGGTCCGAGCGGGCAAGGTTGTCCACCCGGACGTCGTAGCCGAGATCCCGGGCGATGGTCATCACCGAGTTCTGGGTAATGCCCTCGAGCGCACCGGCCGAGAGCGGCGGAGTGATGATGACGTCGTTGCGGACGGCGAACAGGTTCTCGCCGCTGCACTCGGCGATGAGACCGTTCGGGGAGAGCATCACGGCCTCGTCGTAGCCGGCCTTCAGGGCCTCTACCTTGGCGAGCGAGGAATTGATGTAGCCACCGGTGGCCTTGGCGGCCGGGGGCATGATGTTGTGATCGTGTCGGACCCACGAGGAGGTCTTGAGGCGCACACCCTTCTCGAGGGCGTCCTCCCCGAGGTAGGCACCCCACGGCCAGCAGGCAATGGCCACCTCGGTCTTGCAGGGAATCGTGTTGAGCCCCATCTCGCCGTACCCGTAGTACGCAATCGGCCGCACGTAGCAGGCAGGCAGGCCCGTGGACCGCACCGTGTCCTTGGCAGCCTGGACCAGTTCGGCCACGGAGTACGGGATCTCCATCCCGAGGATCTTCGCCGAGTTCAAGAGGCGCTTCATGTGGTCGGTGAGACGGAAGATCGCCGTGCCGTTCGGGGTCTCGTACGCGCGGATGCCCTCGAACACCCCCGTGCCGTAGTGCAGCGTGTGGGTGAGCACGTGGACCTGGGCCTTGTCCCAGTCGACGAGTTCGCCGTTCATCCAGATCTTCGGTGTGGAGGTGATGGGCATTGCAGTCCTCTTCGGTGTCCAGTCACGGGGAGCCGTGGTCGGGGTTGGGCGGTTCTTCCCGGGTTGTCCTCAACCCGTCAATTGACTTACGGCAACGATATTCGCTGCCCGGGCGGACCGCCCGATTCAGCCAGCGGCAACCCGGCGGGCGAGTTCGTCGCCCACCTCGCTGGTGGATCCCGATGTCGGCGCCACGCAGGCAGCACGCACCCGCTCGGCCGCCCGGAACTCGCCCAGAAACTCGAGCATGTGGGCGGCGCTGAGCACAGCGGCCGTGGGGTTGGCCTTGCCGGTTCCCACGATGTCGGGGGCCGATCCGTGCACCGGCTCGAACATGCTCGGGCCCGTCCGGGCCGGGTTCAGGTTCGCGCTCGACGCCACACCGATCCCCCCGCTCACGGCGCCGCCGAGGTCCGTGAGGATGTCGCCGAACAGGTTGTCGGTGACGATCACCTCGTAGCGGTGCGGGTCCTGCACGAAGTAGATGCACGCAGCATCCACATGGTTGTATGCCGTGCCGGTGCCCGGGTACTCGGCAGCCACCTCGTTGAAGGTGCGCTCCCAGAGGTTCCCCGAGAACGTGAGCACGTTCGTCTTGTGGACCAGGGTGACGTGCTTGCGCTCCCGCTTCGCCGCCAGTTCGAACGCATACCGGATGCAGCGCTCCACGCCCATACGCGTGTTCACGCTTCCCTGGGTGGCGACCTCCTGAGGGGTGCCCCTGCGCAGCACGCCTCCCTCGCCGACGTACGGACCCTCGGTGTTCTCGCGGATCACGATGAAGTCGTGGGGCTTCGTGTGCCCCGGTGCCGTGCCCGCGAACGGGCGCTGGTTGATGTAGAGGTCGAGCTCGAACCGCATCTTCAGCAGCAGCCCCCGCTCAATCACCCCCGGAGGTACGTCGGGCGAACCGACCGCTCCGAGCAGAATGGCGTCGAAGTTGCGTAGCTCGGCAAGGGTCGAGTCCGAGAGGATTTCGCCGTCCTTCAGGAAGCGGGCCCCGCCGAGGTCGAAGTCCGTGGTGGCGATGGCGACACCGCTCGCCTGAACCACCTTGAGTGCCTCGGCGGTCACCTCCGGCCCGATTCCGTCGCCGCCGATCACTGCGATCTTGTGAGTCATAGGCCAACACGGTGGCACGTTTCGCCTGTGTTCTGCCAGATTTCGGGTCGGTCCTGCCGAATGATCCCCGAAACGGCGCAATACCATGGGCGGGGCTATGGCCCAGACGCACCATCTCTCGCCCTCGGCCCACACGCGGCTGGCCGAGGAGTACCACGACCTCACCACCCGCGGCAGGATCGAGATCGCCCACGCGATCGAACGCGCCCGGGAGCTCGGGGACCTCAAGGAGAACGGCGATTACCACGCCGCGAAGGAACAGCAGGGCATGATGGAGGGCCGCATCAACCAGCTGAAGTCCATCCTGGACAACGCTGTCCTGGTGCTCCGCCAGTCCGAGCGTGACGAAATCGGCGCAAGGCTCTCCGGCACCGAAGTACCCGAACACCATCGCGAGTTCCTCGAGCGGGCGTTCGGCAGCCACGTCCTCGTCGGCGGTACCGATGTGAACTTCCGGTCCATCGTCACCATCCTCTACGACGGCGACGACGAGAGCGATGCAGAACGCTTCCTGATCGGCCACACCGAGGAGTCCTCGGAGCACGCAATCATCACCCCCGACTCGCCCATCGGCAAGGCGCTGATCGGCAAGAAGGTTGACGACCGGGTGGAGTACGAGGGACCGCGGGGCAAGCTCACCGTGCACGTGCGGCACGTCGAACCGGTCTGACCGGTCCGAGCAGACGTCGACACCGTGGCTGAGCCCGTGGACCACATCCCGGAACCCCCGCTGCCGGAGGGGGCTCGCCTTGCCCTGCCGGGTCGAGGAACTACCTTTTATCGCCACCTCGACGGCCCGGCCGGTGCACCGACGGTGCTGCTCCTCCACGGGTGGACCGCTACCGCGGATCTCAACTGGTTCCGACTCTACGAGCCGCTCGCCGAGCACTTCCGGGTGATTGCCCCCGACCACCACGGCCACGGGGGCGGCGTGCGCAACCGCAGCATCTTCCGGATGGAACACGCGGCCGACGATGCCGTGGCGATCTGTCGTCATCTGGGCATCAACGAGGCGATTGTTGTCGGCTACTCGATGGGCGGGTCCATCGCCCAACTCGTGTGGCGCAGGCACCGCGAGTTCACCAAGGGACTCGTCCTTGCGGCAACCGCAGCCGAGTACGCCGAGACAGACCGCGAGCACCGGCGCCTGCAGGTACTTCGCGCGCTCGGCATCGGGGCGCGGTTCCTGCCGGACCAGATCCGTGACCGCATTGCTGACGCGGTGTTCCTGAACCGTAAGCGCGGTGTGTGGCAGCCGTGGGCCGTTCGGGAGGTGTCGAACCACGACTGGGCAACCATTGCGCAGGCAGGTGGCGCTCTCGGCACCTTCAAGGCCAGGCCGTGGCTCGCGTCTATCGACGTGCCGACGTCGGTGATCATGACCACGCTGGACACCACTGTGCCTCCGAGGCGTCAGCAGGTGCTCGCCGACAACATTCCCGGGGTGCGTGTGTACACCGTGGACGGTGACCACGACGCCTGTTTCGCCGAGGCCGACACCTTTGCCCCAGCGCTTCTCGCCGCGCTGAACCACGCCACCACGGTGTAAGCACTTTCTTCTTGCAGAAAAACACGTCAGGGCACACAACACCTGGCTGAGAACCGCGGGCGGGGACTGTGAAGGGATCGTGAAGGAGGTCTTCATGATCGCTTGGGAATCGTGTTGCTTGAGTGAGAGCCATGTTCAACATGCGTCTTTCTCGTCGTCAACAGCTCTCCACAGTCCTCGTCGTCCTGCTGCTCGGTGGTTGCGGCTTCGGGGCACTCCCTCTCCGGGGCAAGGCGTCGAACCGCTCAGGAGCCCGGCGCTCCGTTTCCGCCCCAGCACGGCCAGCGCGGCGCACGACAACGACCGTCCGGACCACGATTCCTGTTGCGAGCACGTCCTCGACAACGACCGTCCGGACCACGATTCCTGTTGCCAGCACGTCCTCGACAACGAGCACGCTCCCACGGCCGAGCACGCGGCAGGTGATCTGGGTGAGTCGCTCGGGGAATAACTCGAGCAACGGAACAACCCGCACCGCTCCCGTGCAAACGGTGACCGAGGCGTGGTCCCGGATCCCGCAGGGAATCGACATCGGCACCGCGTACGAGATCAGCATCGAACCCGGCATCTACGACGAGGAGTCGTTGCCGACGTACTGGGAGTCGAGGCACGGCACAGCCGCAGGGCCTATCGAGGTGTCCGCAGCGGAGGGCGCTGGCTCCGTCACGTTCCTCGCGCAGATGAACGTCTTCGATGTCCGGTACCTCACGGTGAGGAACATCACCATCGCTGCGAACGGCGACGCCTTCCACTGCGAGCGTTGTCTGCACGTGACTCTCACGGCGATGGTTCTCGACGGCGGTCGACGGTCAGCACACGATCTCCTCAAGGTGAACCAATCGAGCTACATCAACATCGAGAACAGCGACATCCACGGGGCTGAGGACAACGCGCTCGACTTCGTCGCGGTCGAGCACGCTGTCGTTCGCAACAACCGCATTCACGATGCCGGTGACTGGTGCGCATACGCGAAGGGCGGTTCGGCGGACGTGCTGGTGGAGGGGAACGAGATCTACAACTGCGGGACGGGCGGGTTCACCGCAGGTCAGGGCACGGGGCTCGAGTTCATGGTGTCGCCGCACCTCACGTACGAGGCCGAGGACGTGATGGTGCGGAACAACAGCATCCACGACACCGACGGGGCCGGTCTCGGTGTCAACGGCGGTCACAACGTGACGATGACCGGCAACACGCTCACCCGTGTCGGTGCGCGCAGTCACACCATCGAGGTCGGCTTCGGGGCCCGGGGCTGCGACGGCAACCGCTCGATCTGCAGCGCACTTGTGCAGCAGGGTGCGTGGGGGACGAGTTCGCTCGACGACGGCGTGAACTACGTCCGCATCCCGAACCGCAGCGTGCTC
>CAFAAJ010000021.1_pt1 | contig 19512 bp, 16 predicted proteins | sample 7267551 | NCBI WGS metagenome assembly CAFAAJ01 (sample SAMEA6813983, study PRJEB35770) | uncultured Acidimicrobiales bacterium | biome: Freshwater; feature: Freshwater reservoir; material: water | place: Czech Republic | collected 2017-08-18 | depth 30m m
AGAAGGTCACGATGACGAAGGTTCTCGCTCATCGCGGCGCGTCACGCGCTCACCGTGAGAACACCGTTGCTGCATTCCTTGCGGCCCGGCAACTGGGTGCTGACGCGGTGGAACTGGACGTGCGCCAGACAGCGGACTCCCTGCTCGTCGTCCACCACGATGCCCGAATCGCCGAGACCGGTCGTCCCCTTACCGACACGCCGTTTCGCCTGCTCCCGGACTACATCCCCACCCTCGACGAGTCACTCGATGCCTGTGAGGGCATGTGGGTGAACATCGAGATCAAAAATAACGAGAACGAACCGGACTTCGACCCGACGGACCACATTGTGGAATCCGTCGTGCGTGCGCTGGTCCGCCGGAACGAGCCCGAACGGTGGCTCCTGTCCTCGTTTCGTCTCACGACGATCAACCGCTGCCGACTGGTCGCGCCGGCCATCAGCACGGCCTGGCTCACGGTTGAGGTACCCGCCGGAACCGCGCAGCGCGTGAGCGACTTTGGCCACCGGGCGTTGCACCCGTACTGGGAGAACGTCGACGAGGCCCTCATCCGCGAATGCCACGATCAGGGGGTCGAGGTGAACGTGTGGACCTGTGACGACCCGGAGGCCATGAAACGACTCGCCGGCTGGGGCGTGGACGGCATCTGCACGAGCGTGCCCGACATTGCGCGCGAGGCACTGCGCACCCTCTAGCGACCCGAGTGCGCTAGAGGGGGAAACAGAGACGCACTGCGTCGGGACAGTGCTCGAAGCGGAGTCGCGACATCTCGCCGAGGTAGTCCCCGTCGACCTGGTAAGGGAATGGCTTGGTAGCGACAACGTCGAAACGGGACAGGTCGCTGCGCTCGTCCACGTACTGCGATGGCTCGATACCGCCGCCGCGTAGCGCGCCCGCGAGGGACCTCAGGATTGGGCCCACCTTCATGGTGCGGAACGTAATGGCAACGAGGCCACGGTCGAGCGCGGCGCTGTGGGACAGGTCGAGCGGATGGTTGCCCAGGTACGTGTACGGGTTGGTGTTGAGCACGATCGTGAAGTAGCCATCAGGCACGCCGGTCCCGTCGCCGAAGTCGAGCGCGAAGTGCGGCTCGTGCCGGTCGTAGTGCGCCGCCCACGTCGAGACTGCGGCGTAGATGAACAGGGGATGCCCGGCCCAGCGCTTCAGCGATGCGTGACGCTCAACCCGGCGTACCACTGCTGCATCGAAGCCGATGCCGGTGTGGAAGCAGAAGTAGCGGCTGTTCACGCGACCGAGCCCGATGGGTCGGAGGTTGCCTGCGTCGAGACCCGCAACCAACCCCTTGACTGCCTCCGCCGGATCATTCGGCATCCCGAGCGTTCGCGCGAACACGTTGGTCGAGCCGCCGGGGAGCACCCCGAGTGCGGTATCGGTTCCTGCGATGCCGGTTGCCACCTCGTTCAGGGTGCCGTCGCCGCCGTAACCCACCACGAGGTCCACTCCCCGACGGGCTGCGTCCTGGGCGATCAGGGTGGCGTGACCCCGCCGGTTCGTCTCCACGACTTCGACCTCGTGGCCGCGGGCGAGCGCACGGTGCACCACGACCGTGTTGCGGGCCGTGACGGACGAGGCGAACGAGTTGACGACAAGGAGGAGCCGCAAGACTCTGCAGCCTAGTTGTGGCGGGGTTCGGACCTGCCCGGAGCAGCGTTCGATCGGTCACGTCGGGTTGGGTACCCCGATACCAGTGGGTAACAATGGGACTCTTATGAACGTCATCGTCTGTGTGAAACAGATCCCGGACCCGGCACTGCCGGGAGCGCTGGATCCGGCGACCAACACGCTCAAGCGCGACGGCAAGCTCATCTTGGATGAGTCCGACAGTTATGGCGTCGAAATGGCGCTGCAGCTTGTCGATGCCGCTGGCGGCGGCGAGGTGAGCCTCGTGTCCATGGCTCCCAACGGAGAGGTGTCGGGCATGCGCACGGCACTCGCCATGGGGGCTGCCAGAGGTGTGCTCGTGTCGGACCCCGCACTGCAGGGTTCGGATGCACTCACCACCGCCAAAGTGCTCGCTGCTGCAGTCCGGCGGCTCGGTGGCGCTGATCTCGTGATCGCCGCAACCGAGTCGAGCGACGGCTACACCGGCACCGTGCCCGAGCAGATGGCCGAGCTGCTCGGCCTGCCGTCGGTCACCTTCGCGAAGAAGGTTGCCGTGGAGGGCTCATTGGTGAAGGTGCAGCGCCAGACCGAGGAGGGCTACGACGAGGTCACCTGCACGCTCCCCGCGCTCATCAGTGTCACTGCAGGTGTGGTTGAGCCCCGCTACCCGTCGTTCAAGGGCATCATGGCCGCGAAGAGCAAGCCGGTCGAACAGGTCCTCGCTGCAGATCTCGGCATCAGCCCGGTGGGCTGGGCGGGCGCAGGCCAGCAGGTCGCCAGCGTCACCCAGGCCGAGGCCAGGGCAGCAGGCGAGATCATCGAGGACGACGGCGAGGGCTTCACGAAGATCGTGGCGTACCTCGAGAACCTGAAAGTCATCTGAGGAGGCAACGACCATGGCAGTCAACAACATCTGGGTGTTCGCCCAAATCAACAACGGAGCACCCACATCGGGCACGCTCGAACTCCTGACCAAGGCTCGCTCCCTCGGCGCCACGGTGTCGGCCTTCATGGCCGGCGACGGTGCTGCGGCTGCGGCTGCACTCGGTGCCTACGGCGCCACCAAGGTGTACGTCACGGGCGATCTGGCCGGGAAGCTTCCCGGTGTGGCCATCGCCTCGGCGATGAAGGCCGTGATCGACGGTGGCGAGGCCCCCGACCTCGTGCTGTTCCCGCAGAACTACGAGGGCCGTGACGTTGTAGCGCGCCTGTCGGTGAAGCTCGATCGCACGGTGCTCACCAACAACGTCGACGTCGAGATCAACGGTGACTCGGTGTCGGTCACGACACCGATCTTCGGCGGCAATACGCTCGTCACTACCACCTTCACCGGGACCGGCCCGCACCTCGCGGTGTTCCGGCCGAAGTCGTTCGCCGCGGAAGCCTCGGGTGGCGGTGCTGCTTCGGTGGTCGCCGCTCCGGTTCCCGATCTCGGCACAACCGGAGGTGCAACCATGACGGCATCGCATGTTGAAGAGTCCACCGGCCCGAAGCTGGACGAGGCCGACATCGTCGTGTCCGGCGGCCGTGGTCTCGGCGAGGCCGGTAACTACTCGCTGGTCGAGTCGCTCGCGAAGCAACTCAAGGGTGCAGCGGGTGCGTCACGAGCGATCGTCGACGCCGGCTGGGTTCCGTACAGCATGCAGGTCGGCCAGACCGGCAAGGTCGTCAAGCCCAACGTGTACCTCGCTGTCGGTATCTCGGGTGCGACCCAGCACATGGTGGGCATGAAGGGCTCCAAGCACATCATCGCCATCAACAAGGACAAGGAAGCGCCGATCTTCGGTATCGCGGATCTCGGCATCGTTGGCGACGCGCTCAAGGTGCTGCCCAAGCTGATCGAGGCACTTCAGGGCCGCTGATCTGTGCACACCGCACTGAACTGAACTGAACGGGCGGGGCGCACCAGCACCCCGCCCGTTCCACATTCTCAGCAAGGTGTTGTGTGTCCTGGCATGGATTGCTTCAGGCGAAATGAGACGTCGTTAGGAGAGGTCTTGTGCGCTGACAGCCCACGAGAGACCCTCGGCGGGATCGCAGGCCGCGAGCTGCAACTGCCAGCCGGTGGCTGGTTCGTAGGCATCCCACCAGAACCACTGAACGGACCGCACGAGGTCCCCGAGGTCCGCCGGGGCGACCGGCCACTCCTCAATCACGCCGCAGATCGCTGCTGCGGTCCACCACGCCCCGAAACGACCCGCTGCGGAGCCCCTGCGCCGACCATGGGCCCCACCCACAGCACCGGCCCATGCGAGCCAGGCGATCGCCTCGGGAGCGGTGAGCGCAGTGATTCGCGCGCGGGCGGGGCCGAGTGCAGCGATCGCCTCGAGGTGATCCCCCTCGACCACGGCGATCTCGATGCGGCCGTTCGAGTGGGCGGTCCACGGGGCGACGAGTTCGCGAAAGGCCTCCACGGTGTCCGGGTCGCCGATCAGCTCGCCGGGGGGCGGGAGGGGTACCTCGATGGGCGTGCTCGGGATCGGCGGGGGGTCGAACCGGGCCTCGTTCGCTTTGTAGACAGCGAGGGGGTACGCAGGCTCCCACTGCTCGAGGAACAGCGGCAGGTCGAGCACCGGGTCGATCGTGCCGTCGTCGTCGATCACTTCGCCCCTCAGCACCCGCTCGTGGGCGATGAAGGCCCGAGCCGGCCCGGGTGCAAGGAACGGGCTGAGCTCGGCCCATGTGTGGTTCTGGGCGATCACCTCGGTGAGCGGGCCAAGCGAGAACTGGCTCGCCTCGTCGGAGATCACCCGGGCGGCCCACTCTGGCGGGGCAAGGAGCGCGGTGCGGTACTCGGCCAGGGTCGCCGCGGGCCAGAGCTGGCGCCCCGTGAGCACTGCAGCACGCGAGGAGTTCCTGATGTTCGCGAGCCGGTCCCAGTCCTTGGCATCGCACACACTGTCGATGAGACGAACCAGGCCGTCGAGGTCGGCCCGACTCACGAGGAGATCGAGTTGTTCGTCGTGCGGGTGGTTCATACGAGCGGCCAGGGGTACCGACGGCCGCTGTCGTCGATGGGGAGGACACCATCGGTGATCAACTCTTCCGCCCGTTCGGAGATGGCAGCCACCTCCTCGTCGTCGAGCAGTGCAGCCACTCGCAGTGGTACGGCTTCCACGAGTCGGCGCAACGATGCAACGTGCTCGTTGGCGAGTGGATCGCCACCGAACTCCCAGATGACCGTGCGCAGCTTGAACTCCGACGAGAAGCACAGTCCGTGGTCGATCCCCCAGACGTGGTCCCTCGCGTCCACGAGGCAGTGCCCGCTCTTGCGGTCCGTGTTGTTCGCGACGTAGTCGAACACCGCCATGGCGCGGAATTGGTCGTGGAGGTCGATCCGGGACTCGTGCAGCGAGAAGTAGTGCTGTTTGAAGTCGGCTTCGACGAACCACTGGACCGAGCCCTCGCCGAAGGGGCCGTCCCGCAGAACCGTTGTCGGGACGATGCGGAGCCCCATCGACTCGGACAGTTCGTAGGCGGCCACCTCGCGACGGTACAGCCCGGAGGGGAAGTCCCAGAGCGGTCGCTCACCCCGGTGCGGCTTGTAAATGGCCCTCGCCTCAATGCCGTCGCGGTGTAGCGCAACGAGGTACGTGGCGTTCGAGCTCCACGGCATGCGCCCCAGCACCTCGATATCGCCCTCAAGCAGGACTGCAACCTCGTCGGTCCCCTCGGGTGCTGGCTGGGTGAGTTCGGCCTCGTCCCCGGGCATCAGTTCATCCGTGGGCAGGGGTGGCCGTCGGGATCCATCGGGAACCCGCACCACGTGCACGAGGGACGGCCCGCTGCAACGATCTCCTCGCTTCGCTCGGCGAACGCCAGCGCCTGGCCGCGAGTGAGGCGGAAGCGAATCCGGCCGGCGTCGCTAGCGTCCTCGGGATCCGGTTCGCCGGTGTCCGGGTCCAGGGCGACGAACTCCTCGAGCATCAGCACGAAGCGGTCCAGACCTTGGTCGAATGCCAGACCGATGGCGCCGATCGTGAACGACGGTGGCTCGACGGGGGCGACGAGGTCGAGCGAACGCTCGAGGGGCCGGTCGCCGGGGGAGGGAAGATCCTCGAGGAGCTTCTGCAGGTACTGGCCGAGCGCGGCTACCTGTTGCTTCTCGCACTTGAGCGTGACCCGGTTTCCGTCCGCACGAACCTGCACGAAGAACGTTCGCTGGCCAGGAAGACCGACCGTGCCGACCCCGAAGGCATCCACGTCGTCGAACTCGTACAGGTCACCCATGAGGCAACGCCATGGTGCTCACGACGGGCGCAGGTCGCCCAGCGACCCGCCGGTTGAGTTGACGGTGAGCACCACCGGCCCGCCGCCGTGATAAGCGATTGCGCTGACCGAGCACGGCGAGATAACGATCCGCTGGAATAGGTCGAGGTGGGTGCCCATCGCGTGTGCAACTGCTGCCTTGATCGGATCGGCGTGGGAGACCGCGATCACCACACCGCCGGGGTGGCGTTCGCGAAGGCGATCGAGCGCGCCAACGATCCGTGTCTGCATCTCGAGGAAGCTCTCGCCCGAGGGGAAGCGGAACGTCGACGGGGCGCGCTGCACCGTGCCCCATTCCGGCAGCTTCATCAGGTCCTTGAGTTCCCTGCCGGTCCAGTCGCCGAAGTCCGCCTCGAGCAGACCGCGGTCTGCCTTCACCGGGAGCCCGAGTGCCTTGCCGATCGGTGCTGCGGTCTCGCGGGTGCGCTCGAGCGGTGAGGCGTAGATCGCGTCCACCTTGGTCAGCTTCGAGAGACGTTCGGCCGCCGTGCGGGCCTGTTCGAGACCCTGTTCGGCAAGATGAAGCCCGGGTGCGCGTCCCGGCAGCACCTTGCCGGTTGTTGGGGTCTGCCCGTGTCGAACGAGGATGAGCAGCGTGGGCGGGGGAGCCGACGGCTTGGCGGGCCTTTTAGGGGCAGAAGACGGAGCAGGCATACGGGTTCCCAACCTACTGGGGGGAATTGCGGAACACGGGTAGCCCGCTTAGGTGATGCGGCTCACGAACCCGTCGTCGCCGCCGCCGGAGTCCTCGTTCATCGAACCAGCAGTACGGCCCACCACGAACAGGGAACCGGCAATGCCGCGCGCCACTCCGTAAGCCTCCTCGTCGGCGGCCGTCCCGAACTGCTTGAGCGACGTCTGTGCGCCGGTGTTGGTGTACCGGGCAACGAAGAAGTCGCTGCCGCCGGCGAGGTACGCACCGAGTTGGCCCTCTGTCGTGCCGGTCACCACGATGTCGCCGTTGGCGAGCGCGGTTGCGCCCGCCGCGGAGTCATTGAAGATCGTTCCGAACTGGTGCAGCCAGACCCGCTCACCGCTGTGCTCGAAGTGGGCGACGAATGCCTCGGTCCCGCCCTGGTGGGGCTCGTTGATCGTGCCTCCGGTCAGGCCGGCGACGTTGAAGCCACCCGTCGGGTTCGTCGTGATGGCCGTGACGATGTCGTTGGACTCGCTCCCGAACTGCCGGCGCCACTTCGGCGTGCCATTCCTGTCGAACCGGGCGACAAAGCCGTCGAAGGCGTCGAGGCTGACCTCGCCGGGAACGGTGCTCAACGACCCGAAGGTGGTTCCTGCGAGGAGGATGTCGCCGTTCGGCGCGATGGCGGACGCGTTGGCGACATCGAGGTCCTCACTGCCGAACTGGCGGGTCCACGTGCGGGTGCCGGTGGGGCCGAACTTCGTGAGGAAGACGTCCTGCGAGCCGGCAGCATTCGCCTCACCCGCAAACGTGCTCATGGTGCCCATCGTGGTGCCGGCCACGAGGATGTCGCCGGTGCGCGAGACCGTCACAGTGGTTGCGCCGTCGGCGAGTGCCGTACCGAACTGGCGGGCCCAGAGAAGTCGACCTGTGCGCGAGTACCGCGCCACGAACGCATCGCCGTCGCCGAGGGCAGCACCGGCAAGGGTGCCCGTGGTCGACCCGACCACGACGACATCCCCGCCGCGCGTTGTCGCAGTGGCGAGCGCTCGGTCGTCGCCCGCAGTCCCGAACTGGCGGAGCCAGGCGAGCGTCCCCGAAGCGGTGTATTTCGCCACGAAAGCGTCCTCACCGCCGGGGCTGGTGCCGGTGATCGTTCCGGTTGCCGTGCCGGCGACATACACGTCACCCCTCGTTGACGGAGCGACCGACGAGCTGCGGGCTGTGCCGGTCGAGGCCAACTGGTGCGTCCAGGTCCGGCTCTCGCGAGTATCGAGGCGGAGGAGGAACCCCTCGACCCCGCCGTTCGTCGTGCCGTTCAGGTCGCCGTAGGTGTAACCCGCTGCGAACACGTCACCCGAGGGAGACGCGCCGAGGGCTAATACCTCGTCCATGTCGACGGTACCGAACTGTTCGGTCCACTGACGCTGCCCTCTCAGACTCAGTTTCGACACGAACGCGTCGCCGCCCCCGCCGAGATTCGGTTGGTTCATCGAGCCGAAGGTTGTACCGCCAACGTAGAGTTCGCTCGCCCGCGTGAGCACCATGCCCGTCGGGCGATCGATGTCCGGGGTGCCGAACTGCCGGAACCACTGGCGGATTCCCGATCGGCTGAGCCCGGCCACAAAGAGGTCCGTCTCGCCGCGGTTGGGCCCGTCGAGAGACCCGGTGGTGGAGCCCAAGACCAGGAGCGACCCCGAGCTGCTCCTAGCGATTGCTGTCGGCCCGTCCTCCCCAGCTCCGCCGAACTGATGGGTCCACACCGATGCTCCGTGCCGGTCAATCCGCATCACGTAGCCGTCGGTGGTGCCGGGATTGCCTTCGCCAGCGAGGCCCATGAGTCCCTCGGTGCTACCGGTCACATAGACCGCGAGAGGCGCTGCGATCACGAGCCCGGCTGCATCGTCGTCAGAGTCCGTGCCGTATTGGCGGGTCCAGTGCACGGTGCCCTTGCGGCTGACACGCCGGACGAACGCGTCTCGCCCGCCGTTGCTCGCCCCGGCGAGCGAGCCGTCGGTCCAACCGGTCAGGTACACATCGCCCTGGCTCGACACGCCGACCCCAGTCGGTGTGTCGTCCGCTGTGCTCCCGAACTGTTGCCGCCACCGCAGTCGCCCACCGCCGCTGAAGCTGGCGAGTACGGCGTCCGCAGCACCCGAGTCAGCACCCTGGAGCAGTCCGCGCACCGAACCAACCACGTAGATCTCGCCGAATCTGGACACGGCGATCCCCGTCGCCTCGTCGTTGCCGCCGGTGCCGAACTGGCGCGTCCAGATTCGGTTTCCCGAACGGTCGACGCGGCTGACGAAGATATCGGTCCCGCCCTTGTTGGCATCTCCGGGAACGGTACTGAGCGAGCCGTCGGTGGTCCCGGTGAGGTAGATGGTCTGGTCATTCGCGACGGCCACCGCCTTGATGGTGTCGAAGCCTGCCCCCCCCACGCTGGTGAGGAAACCGCTCGAATTGGACGGTGCAGCAGCGCCGGCCGGTGCAACCAGTGCGATGTTGGGCAGTGTGAGGACGGCAGTGCCACAGAGCGCGGCACCGAGCCATCGCGTCGTTTTTGTCATAGCAGTCTGCGCACCTTCCGGAGCCAAGGATGTCCAGCGGCTCCGACGTTGTCCCACCCGGGCCACGATTGTCGACCCCCTCCGAGGCTAGACCAACGGGACGGTTGGTAGGTTCCGCCCGGGGTGCACGGTCGGGTAGGTCCGTACCTCTCCGGGCCCGCCGGCTCACGGCAAGCCAGTGCTCGACGGAAGGAACATCGAGGGCCGGCGCGTGATCCCACTCGGAACCGGTTGCAGCAACTGCTGGAGTGATCCTCGTGCTGGCTGCTTGTCGGTCGTTCTGGTGGAGGGCAACCTCGAAGATGGTCATGGCTCGCTCCTCGTGCCCACGGTAATCATCGCAGCAGATCGGGTGCCCACAATCCAGAAGTGGCACCGAGAGGGTCCCTAGGGTGGGGAGCGGCAGAGGCGGACCGTGGGGGACATGCAAGAGCACAAGATGGGGTTCCCGGACGAGCGCATGGGCCGTGTCGACGCCGACCCCGATCCCCGTCCGGCGCCCGGGCTGAGGCACACCCCCGTGAGCGCTCGCTGGAGATGGTTCGTTGCACTCTGGGCACTCTCGCTGCTGTTTCACCTCGCGAATGCGGGCCTGACCTCCCGGATGTTCGTGAGCCCAACCAGTGCGTCGTGGTGGGGCGGCGGCATCGCCGTATTCGCGATCGTGCTCATGATGCGGCCGGACCGACTGCTCCCCCTGCTCCTCGTATCGCTGGCCGTTCCGGTGCTTGCGTGGCTCGAGTCGCCGGTCATGGGGAATCACTGGCTCGTGGTCACCTTGGTGTCCCTCGGCGTCGTCGTCGCAACCGTGCACTCGGCAGTACGCGGCCGTTCGCCCGCAGCACTCGACACCACGCGTGTGCTCGAACCCATGGCGCGCGGCGTGTTTTTCGTCTTTTACTCGTTCACCACGCTGTCGAAGGTGAACCGGGGGTTCCTCGACCCGATCGTGAGTTGCGGCACGTACTTCACCGACGAGACAGCGCGCTCGATCGGGTTGGGCTCGTTGAATACTGCTGGGTCGCCGTTCTGGGGTCGCGTCGTCGTCATGGCCATTATCGTCGTTGAACTCTCGGTGGTCGCCCTGCTCGTCATCCATCGCACTCGGGTGCTCGGCGTGTTCGTCGCCGTCGTGTTCCACGGGATCATCGGCCTCGACGGTCTGCACTCGTTCGCGGATTTCTCGTCCCTCGTGTATGCGTTACTGCTGCTCTTTCTCCCGGTGGAGTTCTTCACGGCGGTCTCCGCCCGTCTCGGTGGGCTCGAGCGGTTTGCCAGCCGCGCTGTCCGTTACGCGTGCGCGACGGTGATGGGGTTGGTGCTGGTGATGCGTGGCTCGTCGTTGTCGGGCGGCTGGGCAGATTTCCCCGCCGACGCGCGTGACACGGTCTGGCGAGTGTTCAGTCTCGGTCTCGCCGTGGTCGTCGGCTGGTACATGGTGAGCCGTCGTCGTCTGGGCGTTGACCGCGAGGAGAGCATCACGGTGGTCCCCGCACCACGTTGGTTGCTGGTTGTCGCGCTCCTTGCATTCCTGAACGGGCTGACACCGTACCTGGGGGTGAAGACGACGTACTCGTGGAACATGTACAGCAACCTCGTGACGGCACCCGGATACGAGAACGGTCTGTTGATCCCGACGGCCTGGCGATGGACGGACCGCCAGGGGGACCTCGTCACCGTGCTGTCGTCGTCGGATCCGGGCCTGAATGTCTATGCGGAACGGCGGTATCTCCTCACGTTCACGGCATTGCGCGCCTACACGTCGACGCGTCCCGATGCCAGGCTTGTGTACGCCCGCGATCGGACGATCCGCGAGGTCCCGAGCACCCGGGCCGATCCGGTGCTCTCGCGACCGGTGGGTGGTTGGGAGAAGCGGTTGTTCGCCTACCGGGCGGTGGACTCGGGGGCACCTGCACGCTGCCAGCCGTACTTCCTGCCCGCAGGCTGAGGCTGCGTGCGCGGCCGGTAGGGTCGGCGCATGCGCGATTCCGTGAACGTACACATGGCAGCAGCACCCGAGAAGGTCTGGGCATTAGTCAGCGATGTCACCCGTATCGGTGAGTTCAGCCCGGAAACGTTCGAGGCCGAATGGCTCGAGGGTGCTACCGCTCCGGTAGTAGGTGCCCGCTTCCGCGGACACGTCCGTCGCAACGGCCGCGGTCCCGTCTACTGGACCACGTGCAAGGTGCTCGAGTGCGAGGCAAACCGACGGTTCACCTTCGGTGTTGTCGTCGGCGACAAGGTGATGAACACCTGGGGGTACGAACTGGAGCCCAAAGGCGACGGCACCGACGTCACCGAGTTCTACGATCTCGGCGAGAACCTGCCGATGAAGCTTTACTGGGCGGTGGCCGGCAAGGCTCGCGGGCGCACGAACCGCAAGGGCATGCAGGCAACGCTCGACCGGATCAAGGCCGTCGTCGAGCGCCCGTAGCGTTACACCTCGCCGAGCGCGACCCGGATGATGTCGGCCGTCGCGTCGTAGAACTCGAAGCGCGGCCACAGGTGCCCGATGTCGTCCAGAACAACCAGTCGCACGAAGGTGGACGAGGTGCACCGCCTCCAGGTCGTGATGTGCGCTGCGCCCTTCGTTTCCTTGGTCGGATCGTCAGGACACCGCACAACAAAGTGTCGCCAGGTCTTGGCCATCTGACGTGGCTTGTCCCGCCCGACTACGTCATCCTCGGTGCCTCCGATTGCGAGGAGCGAGACCGAGGTGTTCCGGCACGACACGGGCATCCATCCCGCAACGCTCACCGCCGCGGAGAACACCTTTGGTCGCTTGCACGCAACGCTCACCGCCATCCCTGCACCGTTCGACACGCCGGCCGCGATGATGCGAACGGGATCGAGGCCGAGCGAGCGGACCGCAACGATCGCAGCATCCACGTACGCCATGTCGTTCACCCGACGGGTGCTGGCCGGTTCGCAGCAACGGTTGTTGGTATTCCACGACCGTTTGGGAAGTGGCTTGCCCGACAGCCAGAGCACGGCCACTCCCGCCGCCGGCCCGAGGACATGGAGTTGCGAGCGATCCCGGATGTTTTCGATAGTGCCCCGGCTGCCGTGGAACATCACGACCAGTGGGGCAGCGGGATCGGTTACGCGCTGCAGCAGTGTGGGGCGGTCCGCGAAGTCGGGGAGGGCCACCCACTCGTCCGCGCGGGGTGAGGCCGTAGTGCTCGGCGGGGCCGTCGTCGGAACGGGCTCGATGGTCCCCTTCGGAACACTGGCACCGCCAGTGCCGGGCGCGGCGGTCGTCGGCATCGTCGGTAGCGGACCTACCGCCTCTCGACTAGGCGCGCAGGCGAGTACGAGCGGGCCGAACATCGCCGCCGAGGCCACGAACAGACAGCGTCGATTCATCGTGGCGTCACCGGGTGCATGTTCGCATAGGTGGGCTTGCGAACGGGGATGACTGTTCCGGCGACGGGCGCGAACTGCCGGTCACCTACAGTCGGGCTTCATGGCGAACCGTGATCAACGCACGCTCGAACAGTTCCTGCGCGACGAGCTACCCGAGGGTTGGATCGAGGCTGCACGGTCAGGTGACGAAGCACGACTCGACCGCCTGAAGGATTCGTTGGACAACCCGGGTTTTGTGCGTCGTCTCGGTGCGGCCGGATGGGTTGCCCCGCACTGGGCACCCGAGCACGGCGGACGGGGCCTCTCGATCGACGACGCCCAGGGTGCGTTGGAGGTACTTGATTCGCTGGAGGTTCCGCGGGTGCCGCGCGGTTCGGGACTCGTGCTTGCGGCGCCAACGATCCTGCAGTGGTCGTCCGAGGAGACGAAGTGCCGTCTGCTCCCGTCCATCGCGACCGGCGAGGAACGCTGGTGCCAGTTGTTCTCGGAACCGGGTGCCGGTTCGGATCTTGCGTCCCTTGTAACGAGTGCGGTGCGCGACGGTGATGAGTGGGTGGTGAATGGGCAGAAGGTGTGGACCACGTTCGGGCACGAGTCGGAGTTCGCGATGCTGCTCGCACGCACCGATACCGGTGTCGCGAAGCATCAGGGGATCACGTACTTCGGGGTGGACATGCGCAGCCCCGGGGTCGAGGTGCGCCCGTTGATCAATATGGCCGGCCAGGTGGAGTTCAACGAGGTATTCCTCACCGACGTTCGGGTACCGGATCTCTTTCGGATCAGCCCGCCCGGCAAGGGTTGGGGTGCTGCGCTCACCACGCTCGGCGCCGAACGCTTCGCCCTGTCGGGTATGCGCAAGAAGCGCAAGGCGAGTGACGAGATCCTCGGCGGCAAGACGATTGAGCAGGTGATCGCGGCAGCACGCGAGGCCGGCCTGGCTGACGACCCCGTGGTGCGCCAGCGGATTGCGAAGGAGTGGACCAGGGGCAGGTTGCTTGCGCTCACCTCTCAGCGTGCGAGGGCTGCGGCCACTGCCGGACGCGCACCGGGGCCAGAGGGTTCGATCAGCAAGATCGCGAAAGCAGCATCGAACCAGTCGCTGCAGGTGCTGGCGATGGAGGTACTCGGGGCCCGCGCAACAGCGTGGGACGACGACGATCACGACCCCGGTGATTTCGTGGAGCAGTTCCTCCGTACGCGGGCGAACTCCATCGAAGGCGGTACGTCCGAGATTCAGCGAAATATTGTCGGCGAACGGGTGCTCGGTCTGCCTCGCGAGCCGGATCAGTGGCTCGGCCAACCGTGGAGCATCGTGCCGCGCTGAGCGCGCTGTCGGACCGTTCCCGAAAACGTCAGAAGCCCCGTCACTCAGGCGAGTGACGGGGCTTCGTGAGTAGTGCTTGTGCGAGAACGCCTTAGCGCTTCTTGGCGGGTGCTGCCTTCTTGGCCGGAGCCTTCTTGGCAGGTGCTGCCTTCTTGGCAGGTGCTGCCTTCTTGGCAGGTGCTGCCTTCTTGGCAGGTGCTGCCTTCTTGGCAGGTGCTGCCTTCTTGGCCGGAGCCTTCTTGGCGGGTGCTGCCTTCTTGACCGGGACAACGGGCTTGGGTGCCGAGGTGTTCAACTTCGGTGCCGCTGCCACGCCGAGGGCGATGTCCTTGAAGCCCTTGAGCGCCGTGATCTTCGCGACGGTCTTGGCCTTCACCCGCACCTGTGCACCTGTGGCTGGGTTCCGTGCCATGCGGGCCGGACGCTTGATCTTCGCAAACTTGGCGAAGCCAGTGATATTGACGATTTCGCCCTTCGCAACGTTGGCGAGGATGACATCAATGGTCCCCACGACAACCATGCCCGCCGTCTTGTTATCGACGCCGGTGTGAAGAGCAACTGCTTGGAGGAGATCACGTTTCTTCATGAGCCCTTTTTAGTCGCACCGGATGGGGCAACTGGGTGATACCCCCGGAAATACCGCATCTTTTTCGACCCGGCCCAAACTGGCGGGCACCCCCGCAGAACCGACTGGCCCGGATTTCGGTGGCCGGAATTCTGGGCCCGGGTGCCCAGGGGTGGGGTTTCAGGGCTTGGTTGGGGTAGCCGGCGCTGGGCCGAGCATTTCGATCTTGGATTAGATTGTTTCCCGAGGCGGCTGATGGTCGACGTCGGAATGGGGGGTGTTGTCATGGGTACTCGTCCAGCGGTTCGGAACGGTGAGGAATACCACGACTTCTTGGTGATTGGCGCGGGTATCTGCGGCATCTACCAGTTGATCAAGCTTCGTGAGATCGGCGCGGACGCGCTCGTGCTCGATAAGAACGCGGACGTTGGTGGCACATGGTTCAACAATCGTTACCCGGGTTGCCGTTTCGACTCCGAGAGCTACACCTACGGCCTGTCGTTCTCGGAGGAGGTGCTGCAGGAATGGGACTGGACGGAGCATTTCTCGCCCCAGCCCGAAACGCTGCGCTACCTCAACTTCCTCACGGACAAGTTCAACCTGCGCAAGGACATGCAGTTCGGGTGCATGGTCACCTCGATGCAGTGGGAGGAGTCCAGCCGCACGTGGGGCGTAGCGCTCGAGGACGGCCGCACGTACCGCTCGCGCTTTGTCGTCACCGCACTCGGACTCCTGTCGGCAAAGACGCCGCCTCGCTACCCGGGCATGGAGCGGTTCCGGGGCCTGTCGTTCCACACCTACGACTGGCCCCACGACCCCCCGTCGCTCGCCGGTAAGCGGGTTGCGGTCATCGGCACCGGCGCGACTGGCGTGCAGGTGATCTCTGCCATCGCCGACCAGGTGGGTGAGCTGTACGTGTACCAGCGGAGGCCCAACTGGTGTGCGCCGCTGCACAACCGCAAGATCACCCCGGAGGAGATGGCCGACATTCGCTCCCGGTACGACGAGATCTTCGAGAAGTGTGCGAAGACCCCCGGTGGGTTCGTGCACGGTCCGGACCCTCGTTCGTTCTTCGAGGTGCCCGCAGAGGAGCGCCAAGCGTTCTGGGAGCACCTCTACAGCACCCCCGGCTTCGAGAAGTGGGTGGGCAACTTCCGCGAAGTGCTCATGGACGAGCACGCGAACGCGGAGTTCACTGAGTTCATCGCGAACAAGATCCGCGAGCGTGTCAAGGATCCCGAACTCGCGGAGAAGCTCATCCCGCGAGACCACGGCTTCGGTGTCCAGCGTGTGCCGCTCGAGACGCGATACTTCGAGGCGTACAACCGGGACAACGTCCACCTCATCGAGATCGAGAAGACACCGATCGTCGAGATCACCGAGAACGGGATCCTCTGCTCGGATGGCGAGCGGGAGTTCGACATCATCGTGTACGCCACCGGTTTCGATGCCGTGACGGGTGCGTTCGACCGCATCGAGATCACCGGTGTGGGTGGCCAGAGGCTCAAGGACCTCTGGGACGACGACCCGCACACGTATCTCGGCGTGTTCGTGCACGGGTTCCCAAACCTCTTCATGCTCGCGGGCCCGCAGGGGGCATCGAACTCCACGAACTTCCCGCGTGCGATCGAGACGGGCGTGAACTGGACAACCGATCTCTACCGCTACGCGCTCGACCACGGGTACGAACGTGTGGAGGCAACGCTCGACGCGCAGTCGCAGTGGGCCGATGAGGTGCGCGCCATGTATTCGATGCTGCTCCTGCGGAACGCGAAGTCCTGGTTCACCGGGTACAACGAGAACGTCGACGGTCACAACCGCAGCCGCAACCTCATCTACAACGGTGGTGCACCGCGGTATCGCAAGACGATCGAGAAGGTCGCAGACGCCGGATACACCGGCGTCGATTTCGCCTAACCGCCGTGTAGCGCTACCTGCGTTGTTGTCGCCCGGTTGGACAACGACGTAAATGGGCGGCCAACATCGACCGGTCGACCACGACGTAGCGCTGTTCCCCGGGCCGGAGAGCAACGAATCGTCAACGGACGCGCCACCCCCCAAGTAGTTGCAGGAGTTCCCATGTCTACGTTGGCCGTTCCGCTCACTTTGAGCGATGTTGTTCCTGTTCGGCGGTGGCGCACCGCAACCCTCGTTGTCGGTGGTGCTCTGCTCACAACCGCCGCAGCACAGGTGCGCATCCCCCTCGGCTTCACCCCGGTACCCCTCACCGGCCAGACCTTCGCGGTGCTGCTCGTCGGCGCCACGCTCGGTGCCCGTCGTGCTGCCGCCAGTCAGACGCTCTACTGGGTGATGGCGCTCATCGGCCTTCCGGTTCTGTCGAACGGGCAAGGAGGTTGGAGCGTTGCTACGGGGGCGACTGCCGGCTACGTCGTCGGATTCATCGCTGCCGCGGCACTCGTCGGCTATCTGTCCGAGCGCGGTCAGGATCGCTCCCTCGCCACCTCGATCCCGCAGATGCTGCTCGGTTCAGTCGTCATCTACGTGACGGGCGTGTCGTGGCTGGCGCACTCGTTGAACGTGCCGTTCTACAGCAAGACCGGCAAGGACGCCTTCACCTATGGTCTTACGCCGTTCATCGTCGGAGACCTGCTGAAGATGCTGCTCGCCGCGGCGATCACACCTGCTGCTTGGGCACTCGTGTCGCGCCGCACCCGCAACGATGGGGCCTAGCGGCCCTGCTCGCCTGCGTGCAGCATTCGCCCGGGCCGTGCTTCGGTGAGCACGCCACCCTGCTGGGTGATCTCGCCGGATACCACCGTGGCCCGGTAGCCACCCTCGGGGCGTGAGAAGCGCTTGTAGCCGCCCGGCACGTCCATCACGATCTTCTCGGTGTCGTAGTGGAGTTCGTCGAGGTTGAAGATCGTCAGGTCGCCGGCGAGGCCGGGTGCGATGAGCCCCCGGTCGGTGATGCCCATCGCCTCGGCGTTCAGACCGGTGAGCTTGCGGACGCCCTGCTCGATCGTGAGGTCGTGACGTTCGCGGACGTGACGCTGCAGGAACAGGGTCGTGTCACCCGCACCGCAGAACAGCAGCAGGTGCGCACCGGCATCGCTGGCTCCGAGCAGGACGTCGTCGGCGGCGAGCAGGGATCCGAGGAAGTCGCGGTCCTCGTCGGCTGATCCGGGAACTACGAGGTTTGGTTCGAGGTCGCAGTCGAGGATCCACTGGGCGAGCACGTCGGAGGGATGACCGCCGCGAGCCTCGAGCACCGACTCGAACAGCTTGCTCTCGAACTGCTTGAGGTGCGGCTGAAGGACCTCGCCGATAAGTAGCTTGCCCACGGCCTTGCGCGGGAACAGCACGAATACCGGGCTGTCCCACTCCTGGCGGGCCTTCTCGCGCCACGCCGGATCGGCGAGCATGGCTACTTTGTCCGCCCCTTGTGCCATGCACATCGAGGCCCACGAAGGCATTGCCCCGAACGACAGCGAGGAGCCGTCGAACACCATGCGGCTGTCGAACCCGGAGCGGGGCGATACCTGAGGCCAGAGTCTCCCACCGGCTGCGCGCACCGCACGCGTGTGGGCAAGCACCTCCTCGGCCATCGGACGGTTGCGCCGGCCGGCAACGAGGGGGGCATAGGTGTGCGGGACACCGAGCCCCTTGCACATCGCATCGACACGGTCGATGTCCTTGATGTAGGACTCGGCGCGCATGAAACGCGGCACGTACTGGAGGAGGCCGTAGCCGACCTCGTTCATCGCGATAGCGAGGTCGCGGTACTCCTCGGCCGAGGCAAGGCGGCTCGGGACGCGACGCCCCTTGCTGTCGCTGTCCACGAAGCTCAGCGAGACGCCGTAGGCCCCTGCCCGCATGCAATCGAGGGTGAGGTCGTAGATCCGCTGACGCTCCTCGTCGGTGGCGGCCCGCTCGAAGGACTCCTGACCCATGACCGCGAGCCGAATGTTGTTGTGCCCGACGAGCGGTGTGATGTTGCAGCTCGCGCCCAGATTGTTGAACACGTCGCGCTGCTCGGCCCATGACTCCCATGCCCACGGCACCGACTTCATGACGGCCGGGACCGGCACGTCCTCGATAAAGCAGAACATGTCGACGAGAGCATCCCTGCCGCCCGGCGCTACCGGTGCGAGCGAGACGGCGCAGTTGCCGGTGAGCACCGTTGTGACACCGTGCTGCGGCGACGGGTCCATCGTCTGGTCCCACCACATCGAGCCGTCGTAATGCGTGTGGATGTCGATGAATCCCGGTGCCACGATGGCCCCGCCTGCGTCGAGTTCCTGTTCGCCCTCGGGCCGCAGGTTCTCGCCCACCTCGGCGATCTTGCCGTTGCGAACACGGACGTCACCACGTCGTGCCGGGGCACCGGTCCCGTCAATGATTGTCCCACCGCGAACCAGCAGATCGCCCATGTGCTCCGTCTCCCCGTCTCCGTACGTGTGTATTCAGTGTCTCACCGATGCAAGGGGCTCACAAACCCCGAGTGGCTCAGCGGTTGACGTTGACGACCCAACGCCCGGCGACGTGGCCCTGCAGGATCGCCTCCGCAGCATCGGGGAGTTCGGCAAGGCCGATCTCGGTGGTCATCGCGTCCAGCATGGCGAGATCCATCGTGCTCGCGGCCCGCTGCCACACCTCCTGGCGACCCTCGATCGGCCGCATCACAGAGTCGATGCCAAACAGATTGTTGCCGCGCAGCAGGAAGGGGATGACCGTGCTCGTGATCTTGTCGCCCCCGGCGAGTCCGCAGGCCGCAACACCCGCCCCGTATTTCAGTTCGGCAAGCACGTGCGAGAGCGTGGAGCCGCCCACGGCGTCCACCACACCGGCCCAACGCTCGGTGAGCAGCGGGCGCTCGGGGACGTCCGCGATGGTGTCACGCTCTATCACGTCGCTCGCGCCGAAGCGAATGAGGTCGTCCCGGCGCTCGGCAGCCCGTCCCGTCGACGCAACGACTTCGTAGCCGAGGCGTGCGAGCAGGTGTACGGCGGTGCTGCCGACGCCTCCTGACGCGCCAGTCACGAGCACCGGTCCGTGGCTGGGGCGCAGGCCGGCCTGCTCAAGCTGGTCGATGGCGAGCATTGCCGTGAAGCCGGCGGTGCCGATGGCCATCACTTGTCGGGTGGTGACGCCAGAAGGCACCTCGCAGAGCCACTCGCCCTTGACGCGCGCCTTCGTG
>CAFAAJ010000022.1_pt1 | contig 19177 bp, 15 predicted proteins | sample 7267551 | NCBI WGS metagenome assembly CAFAAJ01 (sample SAMEA6813983, study PRJEB35770) | uncultured Acidimicrobiales bacterium | biome: Freshwater; feature: Freshwater reservoir; material: water | place: Czech Republic | collected 2017-08-18 | depth 30m m
GCGAAGAACCACACGGCGAGCACGAGGAAGAAGACCAACGAGATCGTGAGGTACACGCGGTGGAACGCAGCCACCGAACCCGTCACGCCAGCCGATCCGGACACGGCGATCACCATGGAGACGCCGATGGCACTGCCGAACGTGCGGAAGGTCGTGATGGTGCCATTGGCAGCGCCGAAACGCTGTGGCTCCACACCGATGAGCGATGCAGCAGTGATGGTGGACCACGCCAGGCCGAGTCCGAGCCCGTACAGCACGGCGAACGGGAAGTAGCCCACCCAGTAGTTCGGTGTCGCACCGAGGGAGAAGTACATCCCGACGCCTGCACCGATCACCAGTAACACCCCGCCGTTGACCATTCGCTTGATCATGCCCTTGTCGGACATCCGGCCGGAGAGGTTTGCGGCGGCGAACACCACGATCGGGGTGGGGATCAGCGCAAGCCCGCTCTTGAGCACCGAGTACTTCCAGACGGTCTGCATGAACAGCGGCGTGGCGAACCAGAAGCCGGAGACCGGCATGTTGAAGATCAGCGTGGTCACCGCTGCACCGCTGAAACGACGGCGACGGAACAGAGCGAGGTCGAGCAGCGGCTGGGGGTGAACCCTCGAGCGCATCACGACGATCACGAACATCCCGACCGCGCCGAAGAAGCACGCGAGCACCTTCCAGCTCGTCCAGCCCCAGTGGTCGCCCTCGAGCACGCCGAGCGTGAGCGCAGCGAGAGCGATGCTCCCGAGCGGAACCGAGACGAAGTCCAGCCGGATGCCGGACTGGGGCTCGCTCGACTCCTTGAGGTATTTGCGGCCGAGCAGGACGACGATCACGACCACTGGGATGTTCAGGAAGAAGATGGCACGCCAGCCGCCGAGGGCGATGAGGCCAGCGCCGGCAGGCGGGCCGATCCCGCCGGCAAGCGCGGCGAACGACCCCCAGATCGACACTGCCAGGCTCCGTCTCGACGCCGGGAAGCCGGGAAGCGCGAGCGCAAGTGAGGTGGGCAGCATCAGGGCTCCACCGACGGACTGCACGGCGCGTGCACCGATGAGCAGACCGACGTGCGGCGCGAGCCCTGCTGCGAGGCTCCCGACGGCGAAGGTGGCGATGCCGATGAGGAAGACGCGCTTGCGCCCGAAGAGGTCCGCGAGGCGACCGGCGAGCAGCAGCAGCGAAGCCGTGCCAATGGAGTAGCTGGTCAGCACCCAGGCGAGCGTGGTGCGGGGTACGTCGGCGAACGAGCTCTCGATCGAGGGAAAGGCGACGTTGAGTGCCGTGGCGTCGAAGCTCACGAAGAACTGCGCACACGAGGTCAGGAAGAGCGCGTACCAGGCCTCACGGGGGATGGGCTCGACGGAGCGCTTCCGCTGACCCTGCTCGACGCCCGGTACGAGCAGTTCCCCCTCCGCCATGTGTCCACTATTGCCCACGGACCCCGCTGCGGCGTAACGGGCGTAACCTGAGGTCGGACACAGGGCCAGTACACGAACAGGAGGTCGCTCGCGCGATGTTCGCCAACAAGAAGACCCAGATGATCGAGCCGGCAGACGCACTCCCGGGACGAACCGATCAGGTGATGCGAGTTCCCGAGGCGCACTTCGTGAACGGCAACCCGATGAGTGGACCGTGGCCCGACGGCTGCGAGGTGGCCGTCATCGGCATGGGCTGTTTCTGGGGCGCCGAGCGGAAGTTCTGGCAGGCCGACGGTGTCTATACGACAGCGGTGGGATACGCGGGTGGCTACACGCCGAACCCGACGTACGAGGAGACCTGTTCTGGGCTCACCGGTCACACCGAAGTGGTGCTCGTGGTGTTCGACACGGCAACGACCTCGTACGAGCAAATGCTCAAGGTGTTCTGGGAGAACCACAACCCCACGCAGGGCATGCGACAGGGCAACGACATGGGCACGCAGTACCGCAGCGCGGTCTATGCAACCTCGCAGACGCAACTGGATGCGGCACTCGCCTCCCAGCAGGTCTTCCAGGAGCAGTTGTCTGCAGCGGGCTACGGCCCCATCACCACCGAGATTGCGCCTGTCGGGCCCTTCTACTTCGCTGAGCCGTATCACCAGCAGTACCTCGGCAAGAACCCGAATGGCTACTGCGGGATGGGCGGCACCGGCGTGTCGTGCCCGATCGGTGTCGCTTCCGCCGGTAACTGACACTCGTCAGTTGACATCCAGCGCACCGCGGTGCGTTTTCGGTCTGTCAAGCAGGGCACTCCCGGATTAGTTGCGGAACCGAGAATCCAAGCGTGCGCAGGATTCTGGGTGCAGCAACCCGGGTAGCCCGTAGCGAGACAGATCCGAGAACACAAAAAGACCATGCCCCTTCGCGCGCTCCGGCTGTGCGATTCCACCGCTACCCGGGCATCTGGGAAGGCGTGATCGAACCTCGCCACCACCCGGCCCTCATGTCGGAGTTCGTACTGAGGAATGAGTCGGGGAAGGTCCGGATGGTCAATGATGCGGCGCACGACTTCCTCAAACCATGACTCGGGCACATTCCCTGCTCGCGCGAACGCGTCGAGGTGGCCGAGGAGCACTTTGGTTCCTTGCTGGCCTGGGCGGTGAAGGCGCTGTGCAACGGAGCGGATCGTGTGCAGGCTGAGTCCGTCACGGTGGGCAACGATGAGCGCCTGCAGCACGACGTCGGGGCTCGCCACCGAACCGAGGTCAGCGAGCGTGCGTGCCTTCGACGTGCACGGGATGCCGGTCACCGTGACGAGGTCCTTCTTGTCGAGTTGCGATGTGTGGTGGACGATCACCTTCATCGTCACAGGCACCCGTAGACGTTGTTCGAGTGGGACACTGATGTCGGTGTGATTGAACGGGATGCCCTCAAAGCCGAAGAGCGCGGCAGCAGTTCGGTGAGAGGCCACGGCTCCCGACGACAGCCATGTAGCGGCTCGGGCGTCTCTGCGAACAGAAGAGGGGAATCCAGCGAGCCCAAGTATCTGTTCGCTGAAGGCAACAATGCGGTTGTCGCGCAGCGCAGTCTTGATGCGGCGGCTGTCGATACCCAGCGCTGACGCCTGTTTGCGCAGAAAGACGCCGTGCTGCCGAACTGCGCGCTGAGTCAGCTGTGCCCAGGGGTCGACGCTCATGGCGGCGCAACGTAGGCCCAGACCGCTGAGGAGATCATCGAAACCGGCGGGAAATGGGGAATCTGACCTACCGCCCGGGCGAACCTTGAACCCACAGTGCGGTCAACTGCATCGTGAGCTCAAACTTCGCACAGTCCGACGATGCACGATGCGGTAACGAGCGGGGTTGTGGCGCTCGCTAGCGAGAGGGGCCCCAGCCGTGGGCGCGGATGTCGTCGCCGTCGGCATCGAGCAGCCGGCCGGTCCAGTTGAGCCTGCCCGGCGTGGCCGACAGTTTGGCGATGAGACCCTGCATCCACGTATCTCCCACCTGCACGATCGCGTCGCGTGCTGCATAGTGCGGGTCCGCGGCGATCTCGCTCATGTCGAGTACCGGCCCGACGGCAGCCTCAGCCTGTTCGAAGTCCGCGAGTACCTGGGCTTGGGTACGGGCCGCACAGAAGGACCACATGGCTCCCTCCACGAGTTCCCTGTTGGCCACGCGGTCGTCGAAGGAGCGGAACCGCTCGTCGCCGTCCAGCCCGAGCAGTTTCATGACGCGGGCGGCCACCGAGTTCGACGACGCTGACAGGCCGACCCACTTGCCGTCCGAGCAGCGGTATGTCCCGCGGGGTACCGAGTACGGAAGTCCGGCCCCCATGCGTCCCTGCATCTCGCCGGTGGTCTTGAACAGCGAGATGAGTGGGCCCATCAGCTGGAACACGCTCTCGAGCAGTGAGACGTCCACCTCCTGACCGACGCCCGAGTGGAGCGCGATCATCGTGGCGAAGGCCGCCACCAGGGCAGTCACCTCGTCGGTTAGCGCGATGGCGGGCAGCAGCGGTTGACCATCGGGCAGCCCGCTGATCGCCGACAGTCCGCTCATCGACTCGGCGATCGTGGCGAACCCTGGTCTGTCGGAATACGGGCCGTCCTGGCCGAAGCCGGTGATCCGGGTGATCACCAGCCTGGGTCGGCGTGCGAGGAGGACGTCCGGTCCGAGACCGAGGCGCTCGAGCGTGCCGGGACGGAAGTTCTCGATGAGCACATCCGCCTCGTCGACCAGACGAAGCAAGATCGCTCGGTCTGCATCGTCTTTCAGGTCCAGAGCGATGCAGCGCTTGTTCCGGTTCGCAAGCTTCCACCAGAGGGCCACGCCGTCACGGGGGTCCTTCCACGCTATGGAGCGCAGCGAGTCGCCCCCGTCGGGCCGCTCCACCTTGATGACGTCGGCCCCGAAGTCGCCGAGGTACCGAGCACAGTTCGGGCCGGCGAGCACGGACGAGATGTCGAGGACGCGGAGTCCGGCAAGCGGTGTCATCGAACGGCTCATCGGCACGCCCTCATGCTCTCACCTATGTGCAGATTCCTGCTCGCTACAGTCGAGCCGTGGCCAAGCCGATCATCTATCACAACCCTCATTGAAACTCCTCCAGCAATGCCGTGCGCATTGCCGAGGAGCTCGGCGTTGATGTCGACGTCGTCGTGTACCAAAAAACCCCTCCGGACCGGGCGGCGCTGCAGCAGATCGTGGACCGTCTCGAGGATCCGGTAACCGAACTGGTACGCAGGGACTCGCTCTGGACGAAGCTCGGCCTTACCGACGCGGACGTGCAGACGGCTGATCAGGTGATTGACGTGATCCTCAAGCACAAGATGATCATGCAGCGACCCGTGGTGGTCACCGACCGGAAGGCGATCGTCGGCCGACCAAAAGAACGAGTCCGCGGACTTCTCTCTGCCTAGCGGAAGGGGCGGTCGCGCCGTGCGGTGACGGGCCGCGCCCACCAGCGTCCGCTGAAGCGCCATGACGCCGTGCGCTTGGCCTGGTCCGCAGTGAAGAGCAGTACGGGCTTGGGCCACAGGGCCTCGGCCGCGGCCATGATGGCCACGGCCTCCTCGTCGGTCGGTATGGGTGTGATCTCGGTGTTCATCGCGATGATCCTTGGGTGTGTCGTGCGGTACTGCCGGCGAGGGAAGCGCCAGCGACGAGCCGGAAGCCGGACTATGCCGAAGCGGAGCGGCGGCTATGTCGGCCGTATCAGAGGGGCATGTTGCCGTGCTTGCGCTTCGGCAACTCCTCGCGCTTGGTGGCCAGCAGCGCCAGTCCGGCGACAATCTTCTGCCGGGTCTCGGCAGGGTCGATCACGTCGTCGATGTAGCCGCGCTCTGCAGCGGCGTACGGGTTGGCGTACTTCTGTGTGTACTCCTCCACGAGCTCGGCACGACGGGCCACAGGGTCGGCGGCCTGCTGGAGCTCACGGCGATACACGATCTCGACGGCACCCTGTGGCCCCATCACGGCGAGTTCCGCCGTCGGCCATGCGTACGACAGGTCCGAGCCGATGGACTTGGAGTCCATCACCACGTAGGCGCCGCCGTAGGCCTTGCGCGTGATGATCTGGATGCGGGGCACGGTGGCCTCGCAATAGGCGTACAGCAGCTTCGCGCCGTGACGGATGATGCCGCCGTACTCCTGGTCCACGCCGGGGAGGAACCCGGGCACGTCCACGAAGGTGATGAGCGGGATGTTGAACGCGTCGCACGTGCGCACGAACCGGGCGGCCTTCTCGGCCGAGTCGATGTCGAGTACACCGGCGAACATCATCGGCTGGTTACCCACCACGCCGACAGCGCGACCGTTGATGCGCGAGAACCCGCACACGATGTTCTTGGCCCAGTGCGGGAAGTACTCGAAGAACTCGCCGTCGTCAACAACCTCGGCGATGACCTTCTTCATGTCGTACGGCTGGTTCGACGATGCGGGGAGGATGTCGCGCAGCATCTCGCAGAGGCGCTCGGGGTCGTCGGTCGGCTCGGAGACCGGTGCGTCCTCGAGGTTGTTCGACGGCAGGAACGACAGCAGATAGCGGACGTCGTCCAGACAGGCCTTCTCGTTAGGCGACACGAAGGTGGCGACACCGGACTTCGACGCGTGGCTCATGGCGCCGCCGAGCTGCTCGAGGGTGACCTCCTCACCGGTCACTGTCTTCACCACATCGGGCCCGGTGATGAACATGTGCGAGCTCTCGGTCACCATGAAGATGAAGTCCGTCATGGCCGGCGAGTACACGGCCCCACCGGCGCACGGCCCGAGGATGACCGAGATCTGCGGGATGACGCCACTCGAGAGCACGTTGCGGTAGAAGATGCCGCCGTACGAGGCGAGCGACACGACGCCTTCCTGGATGCGGGCTCCGGCCCCGTCGTTGAGCCCGATCACCGGCGCACCGACCTTGAGGGCGAGGTCCATCAGCTTGTGGATCTTCTCGGCGAACACCTCGCCGAGCGCGCCACCGAACACGGTGAAGTCCTGCGCGTACACGAACACCTTGCGGGCGTCGACGGTGCCCCAACCCGTGATGACGCCGTCGGTGTACGGGCGCTCGTCGAGGCCGGCCGTATGGGCACGGTGGCGGGCGAGGAGGTCGAGTTCCTGGAACGAGCCCGGGTCGAGGAAGTACTCGATGCGCTCTCGCGCGAGCATCTTGCCCTTCTCGTGCTGGCGCTCGACCGACCGGGGGGAACCGGCGTGATACGCCTCCTCCCGGCGCTGGCGGAGGTCGTCCAGCTTCTCGTGCATCGGATTCGGGTTCGTCACGTCAAGCGAGGCTAGTCGCTGGGGTGGCTGGGGCGAAGGCTGGAGCCTGTGAGAGCTCGCTTCGGGGTCGATTTGTCTAGTTGGCGGCCTTCACCGGGGTGGTGTCCACCGGTTCGGTGGTGTCCGGAACGGTTTGGCGCGTGATGTCGGTGGCGATCGTCGAACTGGTGGGCGTCGGCTCGGATCCGTCCTGGTTGCGTACGGCGAACTGGCCGCTTGCAGCCGGTAGGTCACCGTCGGGCCCGGTAGCGGTGACCGTGATGGTCCAGGTGCCGCTCGCCGGGAACACGAATCCTTGATCGGGGCCGAACCCGTATCTCGGCGAGCCCTCGATAGGCACCTCGATGCTTGCAGCGTTCACGTCGTTGGGCGTGAACGCAATGAGGCCGTTCGTAATGGTCTTGGGCTTGAGCAGCCGGAAGTGCACTTCGACCTGTGCCCCGACCTTTTTCGGGCCGAACGTGACCTCGACCTTGAACGTGCCGTCGTCGGACATCAGCGTGTTCTTGTTGACCGCTGCCGGGTCCGACGAGCCCGCATCGGGTGCCTTGGCACCGGTCATCCAACCGGTGAGCAACAGCACGAATGCACCGATCATGATCTCGGTGCGCACCGACTTGCGGAGACGCTGAGCGGGCCTCGGCGGGAGCGTGCGGGTGCGGGCGAGCCGTGAGCGCACGAACTGGCGGTTGGCGGTGCCCACGAAGGCCATCGCTGCGACCGCAAGGATCTTGAGCACCAGGATCTTGCCGTAGCCGGTGTTGAGCAGGTTCCGCGCCCCGCCGAGGTGGAAGGCGGCCTCGATGATGCCCGAAAAGACGGTGAGCCCGAGTGCCGGCAGGGCGATCCCACGGAATCGCTTCAGCGCGGTGACGAGGTCTGCCTCGCCCGGACCGGCGAGCACCACCCGCGCGAGGAGCGCTGCGCCGCCGAACCACGCGGAGATACCGACCATGTGGAGGATCCCGAACGGAACCGACAGGATCCCCTCGGAATGCCGGCTCCATCCGTAGGTGATGAGAGCCAGACCCGGTCCGCCGAATGCCATCCAGCGCGAGGTCGGGTCCACCACCCGCTCGGGATGACGGGCTACCCAGACCGACGCGGCCATCGCGAGGAAGCGGATGACGAGCACCTTGCCGTAGGTGGTATCGAGCGCGGATCCCCACGAGGTCGGCAGCATGCCCCGCGCGAGTGATACGCCCTTCATGTCTGCAGAGAGCGCTGCCAGCGAGACGAGGCTGCCGAACGTGCCGATCGCCCAGGCGGCGATCATGTGGCGGACGGTGAGCACGTACTCGACGCCCTCGGCCCATGCAAGGGCAACGAACAAGAGGGCACCCGCGAGGCCGGCGAGGCCGATGTAGGCAAGGAGTCGGCCGATCATGCCGAGGAAGCCACCGCTGTAGTTGCTCTTCGTGAGGCCGAGCCCGCCCGTCTCGATCTTGATCGGTTCGGTGGTATCGGTGGTGCTGTCGGTGCCGGTGGTGGAGCCGTCGGGGGCCTCGAGAATGAAGGCGAACTTGCCCGAGATGGGCTTGCTGTCCTTGGGTCGCACGAGCCACGTGACGAGGTATCCGCCAGCGGGCAGCCCAGTCTGCTCGAGCACCCGCACCTTGAGCGACGTGCGGTTGTTGAACGCGATCGGCTGGCCGACGTTCAGCAACTCCTTGTTTGCATTCTGCAGCTGGATCACGGCCTCGATGTCCGGCAGGATCGCCGCGAAGTTGAGGATGATCTCCGGCGGGGCGGCAGTGAGGGTTTCGCCGTCGGCCGGGGTGGTGGCGATGACCGAGATCGGCCCGGTGGTGGGTGTCTGGGCATTCGCGAGCGCGCCGAGGCCGAGAGAACTGAACAGCAGTGTGAACAGTCCGGTCAGCAGCAGGAGGAGCGCGCGACGACGATGCATGGGACACCCCAACGCTAATGGTTGGGGAGGGCCGTGCCGTGACAGGGGGCACGGCGGGGAGCAGGGAGGGTCTGCTCGGCGGGTTGCTCGGGGTGAACCCGTCCGCGACACCCCCTGAGTAGGCTCGTTCGCGATGGCTCAACAGTCGCTCTACCGCCGCTACCGGCCCCGCCGGTTCAGCGAACTCAAGGGGCAGGAGCATGTCGTCCGAGCCCTGCGCAATGCCGTCGCAACCCACCGGGAGGGTCAGGCCTATCTGTTCTCCGGGCCCCGGGGTACCGGCAAGACCACGTCGGCACGCATCCTTGCGAAGGTCCTCAATTGTGAGAACCCGCTCGAGGGCGAGCCGTGCTGCGAGTGCGAGTCGTGTAAGTCCGTCGAGGCGGGCACCAGTTTCGACGTCATCGAGCTCGACGCGGCGAGCAACAACAAGGTCGATGACATCCGTGAGCTCATCGAGCGTGTCAACCTCGGAACGCCGGGCAGGCACAAGGTGTACATCCTCGACGAGGTGCACATGCTCACCCCCGGAGCCGAGGCCGCGCTGCTCAAGACCCTCGAGGAGCCACCTCCGCACGTGGTGTTCGTGCTCGCCACCACGGATCCGCAGAAGGTGCGCGACACGATCCGCAGCCGTACCCAGCACCTGTCGTTCCACCTGCTCAACGAAAAAGAGCTTGAGGAGCACGTTCGTTGGGTTGCCAGCGACGCAGGGATCGAGCTCACCGACGAGGCGGTGGAGGCGGTGGTGCGCCAGGGCGGCGGTTCCGCCCGTGACACGCTCAGCGCACTCGAAGTGGTGGCCGCGGGGGGCGGCGTTGCGCCCGAGATGATGCCGCTCGACGAGTTCGTCGAGTCCATCATCGAGCGTGACCCGGGCCGGGCACTCGCGGCAGTGGCTGCGTCGGCCCATCTTGGGCGTGACGCGCGGTCCATCGCGGAGGCAGTGCTTGCCCACCTGCGTGATTGCTTCTTGTCGATCATGGCCCCCGAACTCGTGCAGTTGCCCGCGCACCGCGCCGAGGTGGTCAGCGAGCAGGCACACCGCCTCGGTGCCGCTGCGGCCGTTCGCTCGATGGAGGGCCTCGGCGACATCCTCGTAGAGATGCGCCACGCCCCCGATCCCCGCGTGCTGCTCGAGGTGGCGCTGGTCAAGCTCACCAGCGAGACAGCAGGGTCCGACATGGCGGCACTGCTCTTGCGCCTCGAGCGCCTGGAGCGCCAGGTGGCACAGGGTGGTATCGGAACCGGTTCGGCCACCGGCCCGATTCCCCGCCCCGTGCCCACGGACCCAAACACCGGTCGGGCTGTGCTCGGCGGTCGGGCCAAGCAGGCGGCCGCGAGCGCGCCAGTGCCCGCTGCGCCAACCGACCCAACACCGGCGGCACCGCAACGACCCGCAGCAGCGCGTCCGGCGCCGACCGCGGCTGGTCCCCAGCCGGAACCGGCTGCAGCGAACGCCTCCGCAGCGCCGGCACCTGCACCGCCGTCTGCAGTCGGCGGCGACCTCGTCGCTGTGTTCGACACGGTTGTGCGGCCGGGCCTCAAGGGCATGGCCAAGGCGCTGTACGTGGTCGCGCAGCCCAAAGGTGTTCGCAACGGCGCGCTGGTAATCGGGTTCCCGAACCAGGGCCATGCAGACAAAGCGGGTCAGTACCGGGCAGACATCGAAAAGGCGTTGTCCGCTGCTGTCGGTGCCGCTGTCACCGTCGTCATCGAGGCCGATGCAGCGCCGGCAACAACGCCGGCCGCCGTCGAGACGCCGGACCCGATCGATCACGAGGTGGACCTGTCTGACCTGCAGAGCGCCCCGCCGCAGGAGCAGGGCACGCACCTTGACCGGATCGCCAGTTCGTTCCCCGGTTCCAACTTCGTAGAGGGGTCCGCCTGACATGGCCGCCACCTACGCACCGCCGGTCCAGGCGCTCATCGACGAACTGGGGCGACTGCCGGGGATCGGCCCGAAGTCCGCGCAGCGCATAGCGTTCCACCTGCTCAAGCTGCCCACCCCCGATGCGGAGCGCCTCGCCACGGCGATCGTCGACGCCAAGGCGAAGGTTCGCTTCTGCGACCGCTGCTTCAACGTGGCCGAGGACCTGTTGTGCGGCATCTGTGCCGACGACCGCCGGGATGCAACGGTGCTCTGCGTGGTGGAGGAGGCACGGGACATCATGGCCCTCGAGAAGACCGGCGAGTTCCGCGGTCGCTATCACGTGCTGCTCGGGGCCATCTCGCCGATCGAGGGCATCGGCCCGGAGCAGTTGAAGGTTCGCGAACTGCTCACCCGTCTTGCCGACGCGTCGGTTACCGAGGTGATTGTGTGCACGAACCCGAACGTGGAGGGCGAGGCAACAGCGATGTACCTGGCCCGACTGCTCAAGCCGTTAGGTCTCACCGTTACCCGGCTTGCCAGTGGCCTGCCCGTGGGCGGCGATCTCGAGTACGCAGATGAGTTGACGCTTGGGCGGGCCCTCGAGGGCCGCCGCGCCATGGACTGAGCGCCATGGACTGAGCACCATGGACTGGCCACCGGGCCGATAACGAACTCTGGGGTACCAGTCCTCGAGTCGACAGCGGGCGGTCGTCAACTCGGGGACTGATACCCCAGAAAGGGCCTTGGGCATGGTGGGGGGTCCCAAAGCGACCTTGTATGTCAGTTATGTTACGACTGTTACGGAAGCCCGTCAAGTCACCCCGGGAAATTTCTTGGAGCACGAACGGTGAACGGGCTCACCGCAACCCCGAGGGGCCGGTGGATACACCCGCACCCTGCGCTCAGAACACCCGGGTGTTCAGATGCTCCGGATGATCAGGGCATCGCCCTGACCGCCGCCGCCACAGAGGGAGGCAGCGCCGATGCCACCACCACGGCGCCGCAGTTCGTGCGCAAGCGTGAGCGCAAGGCGGTTGCCGCTCATACCGATCGGGTGACCGAGCGCGATCGCGCCGCCGTTCACGTTGACGTTCTCGTCAGAGATACCGAGGTGCTCCATCGAGGCGATACCGACCGCAGCGAACGCCTCGTTGATCTCGAACAGGCTGATGTCGCTCACCTGCTTGCCGATCTTGCCGAGCGCCTTGAGGATCGCGTTGCTGGGCTGGTGCAGCAGCGAGGTGTTATCCGGGCCGGCCACCATGCCGTAGCTGAGCACCTCGGCGAGCGGTGTGATGCCGCGGGCCTCCACGGCACGCTTGGACATCATGACGATGGCTGAACCGCCGTCGCTGAGCTGCGATGCGTTGCCGGCGGTAACCGTGCCCTTCGGGTCGAACGCCGGCTTCAGCCCGCCGAGCGATTCCATCGTGGTTCCGGGACGCACACCTTCGTCGGTCTCCACGAGCAGCGGGTCGCCCTTGCGCTGCGGGATCAACACGTTGACAATCTCGTCTGCGAGGCGGCCGTCCTTGGCAGCGTTAGCGGCGCGCTCGTGGGACTTCGCCGCAAGGTCGTCCTGTGCCTCTCGCGAGATGCTGCCGGCGCTGTATCGCTCGGTGCCCGTACCCATCAGACACGCGTCGAACGAGCACCACAGGCCATCTTTGATGATGGCGTCCGCGAGCTCGGTGTTGCCGTAACGGAACCCGCCGCGCGCACCCATCGCGAGGTACGGCGCAGCAGTCATGCTCTCCATGCCGCCGGCGATCACGATGTCTGCATCACCGGCCTGGATCATCTGGTCGGCGAGATAAATGGTGTTCAGGCCCGACAGGCAGACCTTGTTGATGTTGACCGACGGGGTCGACATCGGGATGCCGGCCTTCGACGCCGCCTGGCGGGACGGCACCTGACCCTGCCCGGCCATGAGCACCTGCCCCATGAGCACGTGCTCCACCTCATCGGGCTTCACCCCGGCACGCTCAAGGGCTGCCTTGATGGCAAAGCCACCGAGGTCTGCTGCGGTGAATGGGGCGAGAGCGCCACTCATCTTCCCGATGGGGGTGCGGGCGCCGGCAACGATGAAAGAACCTGACATGAGGATCACGCTAGTCGCCCGGGCGGGGGTCGGATACCGGTTGGCGCGATGAGTCAGGTGGCGATAACGGTGATGTTGACGCCGTTCGTGGAACGCGTCGGCCCGTTGCAGTAGCCGACGAATACATCAACGTCGCACAAGTACACCGTGAAGGTGACCTTGCCCGGGAAGTATGCGCGGATCCGGATCTTCGCGGAATCCCTCCCGGGGCGGAAGCAGCCGCCGAGTTTCAGGTTCGACAGGCCCGGACCCTCTACACGCTTCAGGCCGGTGTGGCCCGGGCAGGCGAGCGAGTTCTCCCCACCCGTGTAGGAAACCGAGTACTCGAACTCGTGGAAGTCCCTGCCAGCAGGGAACGTGAGCGTGGTGCCGACGTTGCTCGTGAACGACGTGAGGTGAAAGCCGCTACCGCTGAGGGCGAGTGTGTTGCTCCCCGGTGCCGGCGTGGTGGAGGGCTCTCCTCCCGTGCCGGTCGGGTCCGTGGTGAGCGGGTCGCTGCCGGTCGGGTCCGTGGAGGGGGGTTGGCTCGAAGACGTTGAGGCGATGGTGGTTGTTGCCGCAACGGATGTCGATACCGCCGTCGAGGACGGTGCACTGGCGTCCGGCGATGTTGATCCGGCGGGAAGGACCCCCGTGGTTGCCCCGTTGTTCGCGGCGGAATCGTTCTTGTCGCCCGACCGGGTGGCCACCACGATGATCGCGATCACGGCAATCAGCGCAACGGCCGCGATGCCGAGGTCCACGCCACGCCTGCGCCTGCGAGTAAGCGGCGATCCGTTCGCGCCGCGGGTGCGATCCGACCGCCTGCCGAGGTGAGCGTCTTGCGGGGCGCCGGCAGCACGTGCCGCTGCCGCGGTAGCCAGCATCTCGGGCCCGGTCGCTGTGCGTGCTGCTGCGAGCAGTTCCTGGCGGAACAACTCCGCGCTGCTCGGACGCATCGTCGGGTCCTTTGCCATTGCGCCGACGATTGTTGCCTCGACGGGTGCGGGCACACCGAGCGACGACAGCGACGGCGGGCCTTCGCCGAGCAGTCGTGACACCACGGGGACCACGGTCTCGTCGGTTGGGCGGATGAACGGTGGTGCGCCCGCCAGGGCTTCGAACAGGGTGGAGGCCAGCGAGTAGATGTCCGACCGTGCGTCCGCACTGCGGCCCTGCACCACTTCGGGTGCCATGTGGGAGAGACGGGACAGCGTCGCCCGTCCGCCGGTGGCCCCGGTGGTATCGGGAGCCGTCTCGAGCGCGCGCACGCCGAAATCGGTGAGGCGCGGCACGTCGTCGTCCGCGAGCAGGATGTTGCGCGGTGCGACGTCGCCGTGCACCACGTTCATGCGGTGCACGGCCTCGAGCGCTGATGCGATCTCGGCGCCCAGTGCTACGGCTTCCTGCCAACGGAGCCGCCCCTCGCTCTCGATGAGATCGGAGAGCGAACGGTCCTGGTGCTCCACGACCACGTACGGGTGCGAGTCACTCGTGGTGCCGGCGTCGTAGAGACGCGCAATGTTGGGATGTCGGTCAATGGACCGAACGGCCCGGCACACGGACGTAAAACGATCGAACTGCTCGTCGCTCACCTGTTTGGTGAGCACCTTCACCACCACTCGGTCGCCCGTCTCGATGTCGATCGCCCGGAAGGTCTCGCGCACCTCGTCGGAGGCAATGGGTTCGAAGTCGGTTACCCCGGGGACACGGTCGTACACAGATGTCACGGTACCCACTGACGGGCCGCAGGAAGTGTCAGGTGACTACCACGACAAAGGTGACTGTTCCTGTCGGCCCCGACGGACCTCGCTCGTCGGTAAAGGTGTCGATCACGGTGTACGTACCGGGCAGCGACGACGAGAGCGTGACGATTCGAGCGAGTCCGCAACTCGAGTAGTTCATGATCAGGCGCTGCTGCTCGGGGCCGGACACGGTGCGGCTGTTGAGGCACAACTGTGTCGAGCCGCCGCTCGGGACGAGTGTGACGGGGAGGATGTGGAAGCGGCCGTCCGCCGGGATGCTGAACGAGGTGGGGCGCGCAGAGATCTCGATGGTGGCTGTGGTTGCGCCAGCAGGGTCGGTTGTCGCCGGCACTGCTGCTGCATCCGGGTCCGGCGTGAGGTCCGGTCTGGCCGCTGGGCTGCGCATGAGCGTAATCACGTCCTGGAGGTTGCTCCGGGCTTTTTCGTCCTGGTAGAACCCGCTCAGGCTGAAGGTCTGACCGTCGAACCTCAGGGTTCCGGCGGTGAGGTTCCGTCTCATGCTCGCGAGCAACGTGATGGCGTCGTCCACCGACGTCCCGCTGTCGGGCTCCGGACCATCTTGGATCTGCAGGTCGTTCTCCAGCCGGCCCACGGATGCGAGAGCGTTCTTCAGGCGGGCGGCGCCCGTCGGGGAAGCCACGCCGGACAGTGAGGCGGTTGCCTGCTTCGAGTCGAATGATGCAACGAACGCATACGAGACCGTGGGAACGGGTCGGAGGGTGTCGGTGCCCGGGGGTGACACCTCACCGGCGACCGTGGTGTCGGGGACAGTTGTCGTCGGCCCGTTGTTCCCACCGTTTCGGCTGGTAATCCAGACCACGGCTCCGGTGACAGTTCCTGACAGGATCGCGAGGATCACGGCGATCGACGCAACGCGTCGCTCCCTCCGCCGGCGGCGCTCGCGCCTGCCCGCAGCCGCGAGAAGCGGCGCTGCCTCGTCATCATCGAGCACGGGAAACTCGTCGATGAGCGGGTAGCCGTCGGGTGGCGTGTCCAATTCGTCGAAGGGAACGCCGCCCACCGACAGGGATCCGTCCGGAGACGGGGGATCTCCGTGCCCTGCGCCCGGCGAACGCGTAGTGGGCGCAACTGCTGCGAGTGCGAGTGCGAATTCCCCGGCTGACTGCGGCCGCTCGGAGCGCTCCGTGGACAGTGCCGTGCGGATGAGTCCGTCAACGTCGCTCGGCACGCCGAACCCCGTGAGTGGGGCAGGGACGTCGCCGCCGATGCGTTCGGCCAGATCGGTGGCCTCCCGGTCCGCCGGGGCGCCGAACGGGGGCCGCCCGCTCATCGCCTCGTAGAGCACCGACGCGAGCGAGTACACGTCGCTGAGTGCGTCCGGCAGTCCGCCGGCAGCGACCTCGGGTGCACAGTGCACCAGTTTCCCGCCGGTGACTGGAGCGTTCGGGTCAGTACCGGCGAACCCAAACAGCCCGAGATCGGCGAGGAGCGGTACGCCGAGGCTGTCGAAACGGATGTCTGCCGCCTTGAGGTCACCGTGCAGCACGCCCTGGCGGTGCGCAGCCGAGAGGGCGCGGGCCACCTCCGTGCCGACAGCCACAGCATCGGTCCAGGTGATCCGACCGTGCTCGGCGAGGATCGCGGCAAGGTTGTCCGGGAGGTACGTCGTGATGACCCACGGGTGACCGCCCTCGTTCACGCCGCTGGCGAGAACCTCCACGATCGAGCGCTCGTTGTTGAGCGCTGCGACGTTGGCCATGTCGTTGTCGAAACGCCGGATTTGATCGGCCGCGGTGAGACGGGCATTGAGCACTTTCACCGCGACGGTGCGGCCGCTGGCGAGGTGGAGGGAGCGGAACACCGCGGCGGTGCCGCCCCTACCGACGAGCAGGAGGTCCCCGACCCCCGGCACGAACTGGGACTGATCCACATCTCGACGGTACTCAACAGCACCGGTCGAACCGTGGCGCCGGGGTAGGTGGTCCAATCGGGGTTCGTGACCGGGCGCATCCGAAGCCGTCCGCTCCCCGATCGGTACGCCCGACTAGGTCCCGACTATCTACCCATCAGTAACCTCAAGTTTCTATGCAGCAGATCCGTGACGCCATCCTCGCCGGTGCCCCCGGCGCGGAAATCGCAGCCCTCGCACTCCCCGAGTCTTACCGGGCCGCCGTGGTCCGCCGGGACGACATCGCGATGTTCGAGGGCGTTGCGTCGGCCGACAAGGACCCGCGCAAGTCGGTCCACATCCAAGACGTCGCCACGCCCGAACTCGCGCCAGACGAGGCCTACGTCGCGGTGATGGCCAGTTCCATCAACTTCAACACGGTGTGGACGAGCATCTTCGAACCGCTCCCCACCTTCGGGTTCCTTGAGCGGCTCGGCAAGGAGAGCATCTGGGGCAAGCGCCACGCACTGCCCTACCACGTGATCGGCTCCGACGCCTCCGGTGTCGTGCTGCGCGTGGGCTCAGCGGTGCGCAACTGGAAGCCCGGGGACCGCGTCACGATCCACTGCAACTACGTGGACGATCAGGATCCCTCCGCTCACAACGACTCAATGCTCGCGAACAACGAACGAATCTGGGGTTTCGAGACGAACTTCGGCGGCCTCGCCGACCTCACGGTAGTGAAGGCCAATCAGTTGATGCCCAAGCCCACGCACCTCACGTGGGAGGAATCAGCGGTGAACGCGCTCTGCAACTCCACGAGTTACCGCATGCTCGTGTCGGACAACGCTGCGCGGATGAAGCAGGGCGACACCGTGCTGATCTGGGGAGCCACCGGCGGCATTGGTGGCTATGCCGTGCAGTACGTCCTGAACGGCGGCGGTGTGCCCGTCGGTGTGGTGTCCTCGCCGGAGAAGGCTCAGTTGCTCAACGAGATGGGCTGCGAGGCGGTCATCGACCGGAAGGCCGAGGGGTACCGCTTCTGGAAGGACGAGCACACCCAGGACGAATCGGAGTGGCGTCGCTTCGGCAAGCGTGTCCGCGAACTCGCGGGCGAGGACCCGGACATCGTGTTCGAGCACCCGGGCCGCCAGACGATGGGTGCGTCGGTCTTTTCGTGCAAGCGTGGGGGAACCATCGTCACGTGCGCAGCAACGTCGGGCTACATGGTGGAGTTCGACAACCGGCATTTCTGGATGAAGCTGAAGAAACTGCTCGCCAGCCACTTCGCGAATTATCAGGAGGCCTGGCAGGCCAATCGGCTCATCGACATGGGCAGGATCCAGCCGCTGCTCTCAGACGTCTACACGCTCGCCGAGACGGGAGAGGCGGCCCGCAAGATCCACCGCAACGAGCACGAGGGCAAGCTTGGGATTCTCTGTCTGGCCCCCACCGAGGGTCTGGGCATCGACGACCCCGAGAAGCGTGAGCGAATCGGCGAGAAGAAGATCACGCTGTTTCGCGGTCGCGGCTGAGCAAGCGCCACCCTCACGCCCTCACGAGCGAAACCGCCCGGAACCCACGTTTGGGTACCGACGAATCGGGGGCCAGAATGAGAGCCATGATCCTCACCGAAATCGACCACGTCGCCATCGCCGTCAAGGACCTCGATGCCGCCATCGACTACTACCGCCGTGCGTTCGGCGCCGAGGTGGACCACCGCGAGGTTGTCGAGAGCGACGGCGTGGAAGAGGCGCTCCTCAAGGTTGCCGAGAGCTACGTGCAACTGCTCACCCCCACCCGGGATGACTCGCCGGTCGCGAAGGCGATCGAGAAGCGTGGTGAGGGACTCCATCACATCGGCTACCGCGTGAAGGACTGCGCCGCGGCTCTCGCATCGATGATCGCCGCCGGTGCGACCCCGATCGATAAGGCGCCCCGCCCGGGTAGTCGCGGCACCACGGTTGCGTTCATCCACCCGAAGGGCAGCTACGGCACGCTCATCGAGCTCGTCCAGGAGTAGGCCGCCGGGTGTCCATCAGGACACGCGGCACACGAGACCCTTCAGGTACTGGGCCTCGGGAAAGCTGAGCAGCACCGGGTGGTCGCTGGCCTGGTGCAGCCTGCCGACGACCTGTGCATCTCTCGCGGCGTCGAGCGCGGCATCGGCAACGATCTTCTGGTGCAGTTCGGGGGTCACGCTCCCGCTGCACGAGAACGTCAGGAGCATCCCGCCGGGCGAGAGCAGCCGGAACGCGAGCCAGTTGAGGTCCTTGTAGGCACGTGCCCCGCGCTCCACCTGGGCCTTGCTGTGCACCAGTTTCGGCGGGTCGAGGATCACGAGGTCGAACGTGGAGCCCGCGTCCCGGAGCCGGCGCAACTCGGTGAATGCGTCAGCCTCCACGAGGCTGCCGGTCGGCAGGCCGTTCGCGGCGAGGTTCTCGGCGGCGATGCGGAGCGCGGGACCCGAGGAGTCGACGGTGGTGACCTTGCTCGCACCGCCCTGCCACGCGGCAACGCTGAACGCCCCCGTGTATGCGAAGACGTTGAGCACCTTCCGGCCGCGAGCGAGTGCCCGTACGGTGGACCTGCTCTCGCGCTGGTCGAGGTAGAAGCCGGTCTTGTGACCGCTGCGCACGTCGACGAGGTAGGTCGCACCGTCCTCGCTCACCTCAACGCGTTCGGGTGGCTCCACCCCGCGGAGCAGGCCCGTGCGCTCGGCGAGGCCCTCGCGCTGTCGAACCTCCACGTCGCTGCGTTCGTAGACCGAGGTAACCCCGTCGAGCGAGAGGCACGCATCGGCGATCGCATCCCGCCAGCGGTCCGCGCCGACCCAGGTGAGTTCCATAACCGCCACGGACCCGTACCGGTCGACGATCACCCCGGGCAGGTGGTCGCTCTCGGCGAACACGAGCCGCGCAGCGGTGGTGCGCCCGGCAAGGTCGCTCCGGCTCGCCGCAGCACGCCGCACCCGGTCTGCGAAGAACTCGGCGTCGATCACGTCCTGTTCCATGA
>CAFAAJ010000023.1_pt1 | contig 18685 bp, 17 predicted proteins | sample 7267551 | NCBI WGS metagenome assembly CAFAAJ01 (sample SAMEA6813983, study PRJEB35770) | uncultured Acidimicrobiales bacterium | biome: Freshwater; feature: Freshwater reservoir; material: water | place: Czech Republic | collected 2017-08-18 | depth 30m m
AGAAGGCGCTTGCCGTTGCTGACGATGACGACACCCTCACCATCGCTGCCGACACCACGGTGGACCTCGACGGCGAGATCCTCGGCAAGCCAACGGACCCCGATGATGCCCGGCGCATGCTCAAGCGGCTGTCGGGTCGCGCCCACTACGTCCATACGGGTGTGGCGGTGCTTCGTGCCGGCCGCTTGGAGAGCGGGGTTGACGAGACCCGGGTGCAGATGGCCCCGATCGGCGACCATGCGCTCGACTGGTATCTCGGCACGGGCGAACCCCTGGACAAGGCCGGTGCCTACGCCCTGCAGGGGGCCGGTGCGGTATTCGTGGCCAGGGTGTCGGGCAGTGTCAGCAACGTGATCGGGCTTCCGCTCACCCTGCTTGTGGAGCTCGCCCGACGCCTCGACGTCGATCTCGTGGCCTGAACCCGGATTTTGGCGTTAGCACTCGCCCCTGTCGGTTGCTAATCCGGGGGTAACGGCCGTATCTTTGGCACTCACCTAGTCCGAGTGCTAACCGCCCATGGAGGAACTGCACCATGAATCTCAAGCCACTTGACGACCGCATCGTGGTCAAGCCGAACGAGGCCGAGGAGCGCACCGCTTCCGGTCTCGTGATCCCCGACACCGCCAAGGAGAAGCCCCAGCAGGGTGCCGTCTTGGCCGTTGGCGCGGGTCGCCGCGCCGAGGCCACCGGCGAGCTCATCCCCCTCGACGTGAAGGTCGGTGACACCGTCGTGTACTCCAAGTACGGCGGCACCGAGATCACCGTCGGCGGCGAGGATCTCCTGATCCTGTCGAGCCGTGACGTGCTCGCAATCGTCCAGAAGTAAGGGACGGAGCCCACATGGCAAAGCAACTCAAATTTAACGAAGAGGCCCGTCGCGCCCTCGAAACCGGTGTGAACAAGCTCGCTGATGCGGTCAAGGTCACGCTCGGGCCGAAGGGTCGCAACGTCGTCCTCGACAAGAAGTGGGGCGCCCCCACAATCACGAACGACGGTGTCTCGATCGCCAAGGAGATCGAGCTTGACGACCCGTTCGAGAACATGGGCGCCCAGCTCGTGAAGGAAGTCGCGTCCAAGACCAACGACGTCGCCGGTGACGGCACCACCACGGCAACCGTTCTCGCCCAGGCGATGGTCCACGAGGGGATGCGGGCCGTTGCGGCCGGCGCAAACCCGATGGGCCTGAAGAAGGGCATCGAGAAGGCAGTCGCCGCTGCGGTGCAGTGCGTGAAGGACCTCGCCAAGGACGTCGACGACAAGACCGACATCGCGAACGTGGCGACCATCTCTGCCGCAGACTCTTCCGTCGGCGCCGTAATCGCCGATGCCATCGACAAGGTGGGCAAGGACGGCGTGGTGACGGTTGAGGAGTCGAACACGTTCGGCATCGAGCTCGAGTTCACCGAAGGCATGATGTTCGACAAGGGCTACCTGTCGCCGTATTTCGTCACCGATGCCGAGCGTCAGGAAGCGGTTCTCGAGGAGCCGTACCTCCTGTTCACTGCTCAGAAGATCTCGAGCGTGCAGGTCGTCCTTCCGGTTCTTGAGGCCGTCATGAAGACCGGCAAGTCGCTCGTCATCATCGCGGAGGACATCGAGGGCGAGGCACTCGCCACGCTCGTCGTCAACAAGATCCGCGGCACCTTCAACTCGGTTGCGATCAAGGCCCCGGGCTTCGGAGACCGCCGCAAGGCGATGCTCCAGGACATGGCTGTCCTCACCGGAGGTCAGGTTATTGCGGAGGAAGTCGGCCTGAAGCTCGACAACGTCACGATCGACCTGCTCGGTCGAGCCAAGCGCGTCATCATCACCAAGGACGAGACCACCATCGTCGACGGTGCTGGCGACTCGGCAGACGTTCAGGGCCGCATCAGCCAGCTCAAGACCGAGATCGAGAACACCGACTCGGACTGGGATCGCGAGAAGCTGCAGGAGCGTCTGGCCAAGCTGGCCGGTGGTGTTGCGGTTATCAAGGTCGGCGCAGCCACCGAGGTGGAGCTCAAGGAGAAGAAGCACCGCATCGAGGACGCCATCTCGGCAACCCGTGCAGCCATCGAGGAGGGCATTGTGCCCGGCGGTGGCGTGGCTCTCATCCGTGCCCGCAAGGCAGTCGCTGCCGTTCAGGCAACGCTCGTGGGTGACGAGGCCGCTGGTGCCCGCATCGTGTTCGAGTCCCTCACCGCACCGGCCCGCAACATTGCCGCGAATGCCGGTCTCGAGGGCGGCGTGATGGTGCAGAAGATCGAGGATGCCGAGGGCGCCTTCGGTCTGAATGCTGCAACGGGTGAGATGGTCGACCTCGTGAAGGCCGGCATTATCGACCCCGCCAAGGTGACCCGTGCAGCAATCCAGAACGCGGCGTCGATCGCCGCGCTCGTGCTCACCACGGAGTGCCTCGTTGCCGACAAGCCCGTGAAGGGCGGCGGCGCACCCGCCGGCGGCGGCGGCATGGGCGGCATGGGCGGCATGGGCGGCATGGGCGGCATGATGTGATCAGCGCTCCTCGCGAACGCTGACCAGCACAAGATTCAGGAACGACCCGGGCCCGGTGCCCGGGTCGTTTCGCGCCCGTCCAGTGTTCGCGCCTCGCTGTCGCTACGGTGTCGTGCGTGAAGCGAGGGTTCTGGGCGCACCAATTTGTCGAGTACCTGCTCGGAGTCGCCGCAATCGGTACGGGGGCGAATTCGCCCAAGCCGGCACTGCCGTGCATCGCTGGTGCGCTCATGGTGCTGAACGGCGCGTCCACCGAGGGCCCGTTGTCCGCGTTCAAGTTCGTGCCGCTTCGGCTGCACCGTTTCGCCGACTTCGGGCTCATTGCGCTCATGCTGCTCGGCGCAGCAGCCGGGGGTAGTGCCATCGACCCGCAGGGGCGCGCCGTGCTCCTCGCACTAGCGTTCATCCTCGGCTTCGTTACCTGGCGGACAAGCTTTGAGAAGCGGGTGAAGAAGGAGTCCGTGCCGATGACGCGTGAGGAGGTCGGCCGCCTGGCCGGGCACGTGTCCGGAAATGCGTTCAAAGCGGTTCGTAAGCAGGGCCGCTCGGTGAGCGGAGTGGTCGGTAAGGCAGCGAGCAGCGCCACTGCCGAGGGTGCCAATGCCGCGGGCCGAATGTCGGCCGGTGCGGTGAACGCACTGCGTAATCGCCGACGCAAGTAGGGCGGGACCCATCCAGGTCCTCAAGCGCGGGGCGAACAGCGGCCCTAGTCTGAGGTTATGAGTTTTGATCACCCCGCACCGGACATCGCGAAGCTGCAGCTTGCCTGGGAGAAGTGGGAGCGTGGCGAGGAGGCTCCGGGTCGCGTGCTCGCGGACCTGAAGATCTCTGGCATGCGGGAACTCCTGGAGACCCTTGTCGAGTCCGGCTGGCAGTCGACGCGCTGAGCGTCGGCCACCGTCATGGAGCGCACGTGGCGTCGCGGCGGTGACCAGATCATCCCGCGGCCGGAGCAATGGCGGCTCGGGGAGCCCCCGCACTGGGAGGGCCGTCAGGATGGTCTGAGCCCGGTTGCGTTGGAACCCCTGCTGGACACAGTTCGCACCCGCGGCGGGGGCTCGTCGATCGACCCGGTGCCCACCGATGCGCGGGCCTCTGCGGTACTCGTGGCGCTCTGGGAGGGTGACCGCGGCACCGAGGTGTTGCTTACCAAGCGTTCGTGGGAGATGCGCAACCACAAGGGCGAGATCAGCTTTCCCGGTGGGCGCCTCGACCCGGGTGAGACCCCCGTGGAGGCAGCCGTGCGCGAGGCACACGAGGAGGTTGGTCTCGATCCTTCGCTCGTCGAGGTGATCGGCGAGCTGGACCACATCTCCACGGTGGTGTCCAAGAGCTTCATCGTGCCGATCGTTGCCCGGCTGGAGCGCCGGCCCGATGTTGCGCCGATGACCGGTGAGGTGCAGCGCGTCCTGCACCTTCCGCTGAGCGAGCTGTACCGCCCGGACACCTACCGGCAGGAGATCTGGTGGCGGCCGCCGGTGGAGTGGCCCATTCACTTCTTCGAGCTCGACGACGAAACCATCTGGGGGGCCACCGGCCGGATGCTGGTGCAGCTGATGTCGCTCGCCGTTGGTGTCGACGCCCGCACCACCGGCTACTGACTGAGGCCGCCCCGGTCAGTACGTTCTGTGCATGACCGATCCGAGGGACATCGACCCGAACCGCTTCGAGACCCACCACGCAACCGTTCGCGATGTGCGCATCGCTTTTGTCCGCGAGGGAGTCGGCGGTGTACCGCTGCTCTGCGTGCACGGTTGGCCGGAGACCAAGCGGGTGTTCTGGAAGGTCATCGAGCCGCTCGCTGCCGCAGGGTTCGAGGTGATCGTTCCGGACCTACGGGGGTTCGGCGACAGCGGGGTGAGTCCCGACGGCTTGCACGATGTCTATGCGCACAGCGCAGACCTCTACGCGCTCGTTCACGATGTGCTGGGCCACGAGAGCGTCGTGCTCGTGGGCGGTGATCTCGGTGGTCCGGTCGTCCAGGACCTGGCACTGCGCTACCCGGACTGGGTGGACCGCATGGTGCTGTTCAACTCGCCATTGCCGTACCTCAAGGAGCGGATGGCGAACCTGCGCAACAGCCGTCCGGCTCGGGAGGCGAGCGACTACTTCATGCGGCAGGGGACCGACCCCGATGGCCTCGCGGCAGATCTCGCCACGCCTGAGCAGCGGCGCCGGTACATCGCCACCTTCTACACCTCCCGGTTCTGGGCACACCCCGGCGCATTTCTCGACCAGTCACAGCCCCCCGGTCGCCTCGGTGGCTCGGCGGAGGTGGACTTTCACACCGAGCCGTTCGCCGACGGCGACAGACTGCGGGCGAGCTTCGGCGGCTACGAGTCGAGCTTCGATGCCTCCCGCCGCAGCGGTACGTCGATGATCGGGCACAACCCCCGCACGCAAACGCTCATCCTCTACGGGAGCAGCGACCACGTGATCTACCCGGACTTCGACCGAATGGCCGCCGCAACCTTCGACAACCACGTCGGTCCGTTCCTGCTACGCGACTGCGGGCATTTTGTGCCCTGGGAGGCCCCCCATGCGCTGGTGTCGGGTGCGAGGATGTTCTGCTCGGACCTGCTGGCCCGGTGACAGCTGGATGCCCGTGCGCTAGTTCCAGCTGCGGTCTGCGGCCTCGACGGTCTTCTTCCGGTTGGTTCTCGCCGCAGACCTGAACACGACGGTGAACACCACGATGAGCCCGATGATAAGTACCACCCAGACCGTGTATTGGAGTGCCCCTCCCCGGTCCCCGGCCTGCTGGGGCTTCACGCCACAGTTGGGGCGCACCACGCCGGGCTGTGCGCAGGTGAGATCGGCCTCTTCCACGACGGAGTCCGCAGGCGCAGCGGCCGCCGCAGGTTGGGTGGTGTCCGTCTGGGCGAACGCCGGCGCCGAGGGCACCGCGACACAGAGGGTGATCAGGAACACGAGCAGGGACCGACGCACGTCCTTCATCGTACGGGCAGGACCGGAGCGGGAAGCGCCGGGTAGGGTCGGGATGTGACCGTCCAGCCCGAGATCACTCCGTTCGACACTGTTCTGGTCGTCGACTTCGGTGCGCAGTACGCGCAGCTCATCGCACGCCGGGTGCGTGAGGCAAACGTGTACTCCGAGATCGTTCCGTACTCCATTTCTCCGGCAGAACTCAAAGCGCGGAACCCGAAGGGGATCATCTTCTCTGGCGGCCCCAAGAGCGTGCATGTCGAGGGCGCACCGGTGATCGACCCGGGTGTCTACGAACTCGGGATCCCCATCCTCGGCATCTGCTACGGCGCCCAACTCATCGCGCAGCAGCTTGGTGGCGAAGTTGCCCGCACCGGCCGTGGTGAGTACGGCGGTACGGAGCTGACCGTTGCTGACGAGAGCGGCACGCTCGGCGTCCGTAGTCAGCGCGTGTGGATGAGTCACTTCGACTCGATCGTGCAGGCCCCCGACGGCTTCCGCGTGATTGCCAGCACGCCCGAGGCGAGGGTTGCTGTCCTCGAGAACGACACCCGCAAGGTGTACGGCGTTCAGTACCACCCAGAGGTGGTGCACACCCCGTCGGGGCAGGCGCTCCTCCAGCGGTTCCTCACCGAGGTGTGTGAGTGCCGACAGTCCTGGACGATGTGGTCGATCATCGACACCGAGATCGACAAGGTCCGCAAACAGGTGGGCAATGAGCGGGTCATCTGTGGGCTCTCCGGGGGTGTGGACTCCGCGGTCGCTGCTGCGCTCGTGCACCGTGCCATCGGGAGCCAACTCACGTGTGTCTACGTGGACACGGGGCTCATGCGCAAGAACGAATCCGAGCAAGTGGTCGAGACGTTCAAACGCAACCTCGGCATCGAGCTCATCCATGTGAGCGCGGGCGATCGCTTCTTCGCCGCACTGGCGGGTGTGACGGAGCCCGAGACGAAGCGCAAGATCATCGGCGAGCTGTTCATCCGGATCTTCGAGGATTACACGGGCGGCGTGACCGATGCTGGGTTCCTCGTGCAGGGAACGCTCTATCCCGACATCATCGAGAGCGGCGGAACGGACGGCACGGCCTCGGTGATCAAGAGTCACCACAACGTGGGTGGCCTTCCCGACGACATGACACTCGAACTCGTCGAGCCGCTGCGGGACCTCTTCAAGGACGAGGTGCGCAAGGTTGGCCACGAACTGGGGTTGCCCGACGAGATCGTCTGGCGCCAGCCGTTCCCGGGGCCAGGACTCGGTGTGCGCATTATCGGTGAGGTCACGCCCGACAAGGTGGCGATCCTGCAAGAGGCAGACGCGATCGTTCGCGAGGAGATCGCGAACGCCGGTCTGGAGCGCGAGATCTGGCAGGCATTCGCAGTGCTGCCCGATATCCGTTCGGTCGGCGTGATGGGCGATGAGCGCACCTATGCGTACCCGATCATCATCCGGGCGGTGACGAGCGATGACGCGATGACCGCTGACTGGGCACGGTTGCCCCATGACCTTCTCGATCGGATGTCGAGCAGGATCGTGAACGAGGTGCGCGGCGTGAACCGCGTTGCCTACGACATCACTTCCAAGCCGCCCGGCACCATCGAGTGGGAGTGACGCTCACTCGGTGATCCGGGCTGATGCAACCGCCACGGCTCACCGAGATTAGGGGAGGGGGCTGAAGCGGCGTAGGCGCAGGCTGTTCGACACCACGAACACACTCGAGCCAGCCATTGCGAACCCGGCAATCACCGGATTCAACAGGCCCGCCGCAGCCAGTGGGAGCGCCGCAACGTTGTAGGCGAAGGCCCAGAACAGGTTGCCCTTGATGATGGAGAGCGTTCGCCGGGACAGCCGTACAGCGGTCGCGGCCGCCCGGAGGTCACCGCTCACGAGCGTGAGGTCTGACGCCTCGATCGCAGCATCGGTCCCTGTCCCCATCGCGATACCGAGGTCCGCCTGCGCGAGCGCGGCAGCGTCGTTCACGCCGTCACCGATCATCGCCACGACGCGGCCGGCGTCCTGCAGGCGACGGACGACAGCAACCTTCTCGTCCGGCAGCACTTGAGCGATCACCTCGTTGATGCCAACCTCTGCAGCGACCGTCCGGGCGGCTGCCTCGTTGTCGCCGGTGAGCAGCACGGGGGATAGTCCGAGGGCACGGAGCGAAGCGATCGCTTCCTTGCTCGTCGCTTTGATGGTGTCGCTCACCACGAGCAGGCCCTGAACACGTTGATCCCAACCCGCAGCGACCACGGTGTGGCCGAGTGACTCAGACGACGTTGCCTGCGAACGGATCGAGTCGTCGATGTGCCAGCCCAGTTCATCGAACCAGCGCAGGCGTCCAACAGCGACAGCGGTGTCCTCAATGTCCGCCCGGACTCCGAGACCCGGAACGTTCACGAATGAAGTTGGAGTCGGAATGGCACCGAATCGTTGCCGAGCTGCATCGCTGATAGCCCGTGCGATCGGGTGTTCCGAGCCCGACTCAGCTGAGCCAGCGCGTCGAAGTGTTTCACCCTCATCCGTGGCGATGACCGAGCGGAGACTCATGTGGCCGGTCGTCACCGTGCCGGTCTTGTCGAGCACCACGGTGTCGACGGCGCGTGTGCTCTCGAGCACCTCTGGACCCTTGATGAGGATTCCCAACTGTGCGCCACGGCCGGTGCCGACGAGCAGTGCCGTTGGCGTTGCAAGCCCGAGCGCGCACGGGCAGGCAATGATGAGCACCGCCACAGTTGCGGTGAATGCAGTCGTTGCGCTGCCGTCCTTGATCCACCAGAACGCGAGCGTTGCGAGCGACAGGGCGATCACCATGGGCACGAACACCCCGGCAACCCGATCGGCCAACCGTTGCACCGGTGCCTTGCCAGACTGGGCGGCCTCGACGAGCCGCGCCATCTGGGCGAGCGCGGTGTCGCCGCCCACCCGGGTGGCGCGCACAGTGAGCAAACCACTCGTGTTGACCGTGGCACCGATCACGGGCGATCCCGGCCCGACATCCACCGGCACGCTCTCACCCGTCACGAGCGATTGATCGACAGCAGAGGCGCCTGATTCGACGACGCCGTCCGTCGCGATCTTCTCGCCCGGTCGCACGACGAACCGTTGGCCGACGACGAGCGCGTCAATGGGTGTCCGCACCTCCTCACCATCGGGCCTCAGCAACGAGACTTCCTTCGCCCCGAGTTCGACGAGCGCGCGGAGCGCAGATCCTGCCCGAGACTTCGCGCGCGCCTCGAGAAATCGACCGGCGAGGATGAACACGACGACCGCTGAAGCGACCTCGAGGTAGATGTGATCGGTGCCCGCCGATCGGTCCACCGAGATCGAGAAATCCATCTGCATGTCCCTCATGCCTGCATGCCCGAAGAGCATCGCCCAGAGCGACCAGATGAATGCAGCGAGCACCCCGACACTGATGAGCGTGTCCATGGTGGTGGCACGGTGCCGCAGGTTGGTGAACGCAGCGAGATGGAACGGCCATGCCCCCCACGTGGTCACGGGAGCGGCGAGCCCGAGGCACACCCACTGCCAGTAGGGGAACTGCAACGGGGGAACCATGGAGAGAGCGAGCACGGGCAGGCCCAGAACGCCAGACACCAAGAGGCGACGGCGCAGCACAGACGCGCGAGCGAGGGCACCATCGGCCTGGTCGTCCTCCCCGACAACCGGGGTCGCTGCGGGAAGTGACGCGCCGTAGCCGGCTGCCTCGACTGCGGCGATGAGTTCGTCCGGCCCGATCCGCGTCGCGTCGAAGGCGACGTTCGCTTTCTCTATCGCGTAGTTGACCGTGGCGGTGACACCCTCGATCTTGTTGAGCCGCTTCTCGATGCGGAGCGCGCACGCCGCACAGGTCATTCCGGTGACGACGAGGCTCACCCGGGCGTCGTGGAGGGGTGAGCCGGCCGGGTCTGCCGGGTTGGTCACGGGTTCGAGCGTGTTAAGAGAGTCCGACGGCTTCATACCCGGCCTCGTCGACTGCGGCAATGAGGTCGTTCGGGTCGATCCGCGCTCCGATTACGACGACCGTCTTCGTCTCGAGGTCCACCTCGACGGTCTCTACGCCGGGAACGCTCGAGAGCTCGGTACTGACAGCGTTCACGCAGTGGCCGCAGGTCATCCCCGGAACCAGAAATCGGACCTCGCTCATCACTTCACCCTAGGGCCGGGAATAGACCGCTGGTAGGGGACGTTTGACCTGATACCCCCCTGAATCATCCGGTCGGCCCCCGCACCCCCCGCTGGTGGGCCGGCCGGCGATCCGGGGGCTTCTGTCAGGCGCCAAGGTCGTCGTACCGACTCAGTTGCCGTTGGTGGACCAGTGCCACGCCTCACGGTGGGTGACGTCGTTGTGCAGCCCCACCCGGGGTGCGTGTTCGGCCATCCAGGCAAAGCATGGGTCCGAGTAGCGGCTGATGAGCCGCCCGTTACAGCGGACGTCGATCGCCAAGCCTTTCTCGTGCATCGAACGACCCGGTCGGGCCGCTGGCGGACTGCACTCCGATGGTGGGCGCAGCCAGATGTCGTAATCGGTCGGTCCGCAATTCCCGCGCCGGAGGTTGATCTGGGCCTGGGCCGATCGGTAGCCGCCGCCGGTGAGGTTGATGCCGTCGGCTGCTGCCAGCGCCACGAGCCGGGCAAAGGCATCGCCGATGCTGCGGTCCATGAGCACACCGTTCACCCGCACCAGCCCGTTCTGCGAGGTGGGGATTACCGGAACCTTGATCTTGCCGTTCTTGTCGACGGTTGCTCCCTTGATGCCCGCCGCACGCGCACGGGCGACGATCGCGCGTTCGCGAGCGACAACCTGCTTGCTGAGGGTTGCATCGAGATCGGCGAGGCCCTCAGCCTCGGCGAGCGCGTCGTCGAAGCGATCCTCGATCGACCGCCCAAGCTGCTCCTGCTGGGCAAGGGCCGAATCGAGATCGGCGAGCTTCTGCTCGACGTTCTCCCGTCGCTTCGTTGCTGCCCGGGCGGCCCGGTCCGCCTTCGCCTTGGCGCGCTGGAGCTGGTTCTGGGCGGCCTCGAGATCGTTGAGGGCGCTCTGGAGGTCGCCCACCGCAAGGTTGTAGTAGAGGTCCTGAACGGGTGCATCGGTCGAGCCGCCGCCGAGCAAGCTCGTGAACAGTTCGGACTCGCCGCCCGAGGTGAAGGCCATGATGGCGGCCTTCTTGGCGGCCGAGCTTAGGGTGCTCATGCGCGCCATCACGGCGTCAACTTCTGCCTGGGCATCGGCCACGTTCTTGGCCGCTTGTTCCTCGCCCGACTTGGCCGCTGCAAGCTCGGACTGCCGGGACTTGGTGTTGGACTGGAGATCAGCGATGGCACGGTCCACCTGATCGGTGTCGGCCTTCAATGCATCGAGTTTGGCAGCCGCCGCGGCTCGCTGCCGCCGCACTTTGTCCCGTTTGGTCTGGGGATCCGTCGGGCTCTTCTTTGCCTCAACCCGGCCCGCCGCGCTTAATGCGGTGCTCAACCCAGCGGACGTGCCGAGGGTGGCGGCTGCCAGCAGGGCAGCAGTGAGGAGCAGAGTCAGGGCGCGTTTCATAATGGGGAATCGCCGCCCGCGTCCCTCATATTCTAACCGGACGCCGGGGAGGGCTACGGTTCACCCCGTGGTATTGGGAATCGATGAACCGAAGGTCACTGCCTGGCTCGACGAGCATGTCGAGGGCTTGACCGGTCCGTACACCTTCGAGCTGATTGCCGGTGGGCGCTCGAACGTCACCTACCGGGGCGCGGACTCCGGGGGGACGAAGTTCGTGCTCAGACGCCCGCCGCTCGGCCACGTGCTCGCAACCGCTCACGACATGGCTCGCGAGCACCGTCTCATCACCGCCGTCGGAAAGACGCCGGTGCCGGTTCCGCGGACACTGGGGCTCTGCACCGATGTCGAGGTGAACGGAGCGCCGTTCTACGTGATGTCCTTCGTTGAGGGCACGGTCCTCGATTCCGCAGAGAAGGCCTCGGTGATGACCCTCGAGGCCCGTCGGGCAGCATCGTTCGACCTCATCGATGTGCTCGCCGAGCTGCACGCCGTGGATGTTGACGAGATTGGTCTTGGGGATCTCGCCCGTCGGGACAGCTACATCGAGCGACAACTGAAGCGCTGGACAACGCAGTGGGCGAACAGCAAGACCCGCGAGATGCCCGAGATGGACGTCCTCGTGAAGAAACTGCAGGACCACATGCCGGTGCAGCAGGGTGCAACCATTGCGCACGGCGACTACCGATTCGGGAACTGTCTCACGGACACGACAGCCGGCAAGATCGTTGGAGTGCTCGACTGGGAGCTGTGCACACTCGGCGACCCCCTTGCGGACCTCGGGTACATCGGCATCTATTGGCGTGACCCAGGTGACACGATCGTGGGCGGCAACGACCCGACCGGCATTGAGGGATTCCCGTACTACAGCGAGCTCGTCGAGCGGTATGCGCTCCGGACGGGTCGGGATGTCAGCCAGATTGCCTACTACCGGGCGTTCTCGGCGTATCGACTTGCCGTGATCGGCGAGGGCGTGTACTCCCGTTACCTGAACGGGGCAATGGCAGATGAGCTGCCGGACATGGAGAGCATGAAGAACTCCGTGGACACGCGTGTGATCTGGGCCCTCGAACTGCTGCAGAACCTGAAGTAGCAGCCGTGTCGCCGCTCTCGGAATGGACGCCAGGGTCCTTCACGGGTGGCGGCATCACGCGCGAGACGTACGTGCGCGGCAAGGGCCCCGGCGTCATCGTCATTCACGAGATTCCCGGCATCACCCCCAAGGTCATCGAGTTCGCGGATGTCGTTGTTGCCGCCGGATTCACCGTCGTCATGCCTGCTCTGGTGGGCAGGCCCGGCAAGGACATCTCCGGCTGGTACCTGATGCAATCGATGGCTCGGGTCTGTGTGGCGAGGGAGTTCACCACCTGGGCAACCGGTGAGTCATCCGCCGTCTCGCTCTTCCTCCGTGATCTTTCCCGAGACGTCCATGAGCAGTGCGGCGGCCCCGGGGTCGGGGCGATCGGCATGTGTTTCAGCGGTGGTTTCGCACTGGGGATGATGGTCAACGGTCACGTCGTCGCCCCGGTCCTCAGCCAGCCGTCGTTGCCCTTCGCAGTTGGCGCACGCCGATCGGCGGACCTCAACCTGTCCCCGGCGGACCTCGAGGCGGTCAAGCGCCGTGCTACGGAGGGATGTCAGGTCCTCGGGCTCCGCTTCGACCGGGACAGGCTGGTGGGCACCCGATTCGACTCGCTCCGTCGGGAGCTCGGGGACGCATTCATCGCCGTCGAGTACCCGAGCCGTTCCAAGAAGGACCACAGCGTCCTGACCGAGCACCGCGTCGACGCCGGTGTCGAGCGCGTCCTCTCGTTCCTCCGGGACAAGCTGTCCCCCTGACAGCGTCGCACGGCGCCGCCTCCACGCCGAACCGATAGCGTCTCGCTCATGGCACAGGTCCGTGAGAATCCCCCGAGCACACTCGGCGCGTTGCAGGCATCTGGCTGGCAGTCGCTGCCGGTCAAGGAAGAGATCCGCAAGAACGCCGTTGCGAAGATCGCAGCCGGAGAGGCGCTGTTCGACGGTGTGCTCGGCTACGAGAACACCGTGATGCCGCAGTTGGAGAACGCCATCCTCGCCGGGCACGACGTGATCTTCCTCGGCGAGCGCGGTCAGGCCAAGACGCGCATGATCCGCTCCCTCACCGGACTGCTCGACGAGTGGATGCCGATCGTGGCCGGCTCCGAGATCAACGACGACCCGTATCACCCCGTCTCCAAGCACGCCCGAGACCTCGTGGCGTTCGAGGGTGAGGCCACGCCGATCCAGTGGGTGCACCGCAGTGACCGCTTCGGCGAGAAACTGGCAACGCCGGACACCTCCATCGCCGATCTCATCGGTGAGGTGGATCCCATCAAGGTGGCCGAGGGTCGATATCTGTCGGACGAGTTGACCCTGCACTACGGCCTCGTGCCGCGAACCAACCGGGGCATCTTCGCGATCAACGAGCTCCCCGACCTCTCGGAGCGAATCCAGGTGGGCTTGCTCAACGTGCTCGAGGAGCGCGACATCCAAGTGCGCGGTTACAAGATCCGCCTGCCCCTCGACATTTTGTTGGTCGCATCGGCGAACCCGGATGACTACACCAACAGAGGTCGGATCATCACGCCGCTGAAGGATCGTTTCGGCAGCCAGATCCGCACGCACTACCCGCTCGAAGTGAGTACCGAGGTCTCGATCGTCCGTCAGGAGGCACGCCAGCCGAGCGTCGGTGGCGTGACAGTGCGCGTGCCCGATTACCTCGAGGATGTCATCGCCACGTTCTCCCAACTGGCGAGGACGAGCCCCAACATCAATCAGCGGAGCGGCGTGAGCGTTCGGCTCAGCGTGGCGAACTACGAGGTGCTGTGCGCCAATGCGCTGCGGCGTGCGCTGCACTCCGGCGAGCGCGATGTGGTGCCCCGTATCTGTGACCTCGAGGCGCTGCCGGCATCAACACTGGGCAAGGTGGAGATCGAGGCACTCGAGGAAGGGCGCGAAGGGTCGATCGTCGAGAACCTCCTGCGCCAGGCAGTCCTCACCGTGTTCAAGGATCGGCTTCCCTTCGATCAGGTCCGTGACGTCATCGCTGCGTTCGAAGAGGGGGTTGTCGCCCACGTCGGCGAGGACGTCTCGTCCGTCGACGAAGCGGGACTGCTCGAGCAGGTGCCGGCCCTGTTGGCCCCCGTGCGCGTCCTTGCCGGTGCCGACGAATCGGCCGCTGGTCTGGCGAGCGCTGTGGAGTTCGTGCTCGAGGGTCTGCACCTCTCGAAGCGCCTGAACAAAGACGCGTCCGGAGCCCGGGCGACCTACCGCAGCCGGGGCTGAATCCGCCCCTCCTTAGCCCGTCCCGGGTCCCGAATCCGCGAAAGCAACACCCGGGAAGTACGACTACTATCTCTCCCAACCTCCCACGGGGGTGTGGGGGAAGTAGGAGTAGACATGGCTACGGGTACCGTCAAATTCTTCAATGACCAGAAGGGTTATGGCTTCATCAGTCGGGACGATGGCGATGATCTCTTCGTGCACTTCTCGAACATCATCGGTTCCGGCCGGCGCACGCTCGTGCAGGACCAGAAGGTGAACTTCGAGATCGGGGAGGGCCGGCGGGGCCCCGAGGCCCGCAACGTCGAAGGGCTCTGACCAGACGGCGGGTCAACTGCCCGTCAGTAAGCAGTCCGGGCTCAGTCGGTTCCTCGCGCTGGGGGCGTGAGGACCAACCAGGCGTCGGTCTCACCGGTCGGGTTCCGGTCACGGTCCACGAGTGACGCAACGTGGGCGTCACGCGGGCTGATGGCAGGATCGACGAAAACCGCGTCCAGCGGTATGCCGTCGGAGGTCGCGCCGCGGATTGCGTGAACCGTCGACTCCACGAACAGCCGGCGTTCCTCGTTGTTGGCCCAACGCACGTCGATCCCGGCGAGTATCACGGGCCGATCCGGCCCCTCCTCGGCAGCACGCCGCAGCAGCGAGCCAAGGCGTTCCTCCCAGCGTCGTCGGGTGTCGTCGGTGATCGTCCCCTCGGGGACATCGAGCGACGTCACGATGCCGAGACGGTCGAGCGATCCGCCGAGGTCGGCCACCTCCCGCTCGGTGCCGTTGGGCAGGTAGATCGTCCCGTCACGCAGGCCGCGCAACCACATTGTCCAGCGCACGTGATCCTCGAAGCGGGCTGCGTTCTGCGCCGGAACGGTCCCGTCGGTCGGGCGCACCATGCGCACACCAAGGGCTGTCGATACCGGTGGCCCGCCCTGCAGGATCCTCCATGCGTCGCGCCACGCAACGGCCATGTTGATCAGTGCTACTTCGTGCTTGCGCGTATCCGCCGTCCAGCGGGCGGCGGCACTGACCGGGTCGATGATCGGAAACCACCCTGCAACGTCGTCGCCGAAGAGCTCTGCGGCGGTCTCCACCCAACGCGGCCAGGCAAGACCCGCAGTGCGGCTGTCGGAGAATGAGCCCTCGTCGTCGAACCATGCCGGAACGGACCGTTCGTGCAGCGTTGCCCATACAGCGATGCCATTGTGCGCTGCCGCGAGAAACACCGACTGGTACCACTCCCGCCAGTCGTCGTCGACCTTGCCTGGCACCGGCTGAAGCCGGGACCAATCGAGGCCGAGGCGGATCGAGTGGACGCCGGTGCCAGCGAGCAGTTCGAGGTCCTCCTCGTACCGGGTGAAGAAATCGTTCCCGGGGGAGGGGGGCCCGGCCCAATCCGAGTTCGGCGAGGTCCCGAGTATGCCGAGGGCCGAGAGGGCACCTCCGAGCTGCAGGGTGGGGACGGGCTGGGTCACATGAAGCGCGGGCGCGTCCACAGTTCGCCTGTGTCCACGCCGTCGGTCTCCAGCTTGCCCGCGAGCTGCATCACCTCGACCTCGCCGGGGAAGCCCCGAAGTTCGAGCGGTTCGTGGGGCCGGGCGGAGACGCCCTGCGGCAGGCGCTCGATCTGCATCGTGGGGATGAGGATCTCGAAGGGTCCTGCCGCGTCGCACAGCCTGGCCGCCATGTTGACCGCCGAACCGATGTAGTCGTCGCCCTCGAACAGCAACGCATAGCCGGTGGCCATCCCGATACGGGCGGTGAGCGGGGCGCAGGTCTCCCCTGCCCGGTCGGCGAGCTCGATGGCGAACTTGACGGCGGCCTCTTGGTCCACCGAGATGACCATGCAGCCGTCACCCAGCCACTTGGCCACCCGGACACCGCTCTCGGAGGCAACCTCACGGGTGATCGAGCGGAACGCGCTGAGAATCAGCCCGGCCGCGTCGTCGCCATACGCAGCGGTGTAGTTCGTGAACCCAGAGAGGTCCACAAACACGAACGTTCTCGGTACTCGCATCTCGGCCCTGAGGCTACCGGGGATGTGTTGTCGAGGCGGCTGAATATCGTCTGCACGCTCGGTAAACGCGCGCCGAACAGAACGTGGTAGCGGCCGTGTACCCTCCGCTCATGGCGGTTCGCTTCACGTACAGCAGGTGGGACGGGACCCAGAAGGGGTTCGATCTGGATGCCGACCAGATCATGGATGAGATCACCGACGATCTCCTGTATCACGGCGACGTGAACGCGGCGCTCCGACGCATGCTGCAGAACGGCTTCCGTGATGCCGACGGCAACCGGATGCAGGGCCTTCGGGAGATGCTCCAGCAGCTTCGTGACCGTCGGCAGGAACTGAAGGACAGCGGCAATCTCGGTGGTGTCTACGACGAGATCGCCCAGGAGCTAACGGACATCCTCGACGAGGAGCGGCACGGCATCGACCTCCAGCAGGCGCAGGCAGACAGCGCTGGTGACGAACGCCGTCAGGACCTCGCCCGGCAGGCCGCATCCGAGCGCCACCTGCAGTTGGACATGCTTCCCGAGGACCTCGCCGGTCGGGTACGAGAGCTCCAGAACTACGACTTCACGTCGGCTGAGGCACAGCAGCGTTTCGAGCAGTTGATGGACAAACTGCGCGAACAGCTGATGCAGCAGTACGTGGACCAGATGACCGACGGCGTGCAGAACGCGTCCCCCGAGCAGATGCAGCGCATGAAGGACATGATGTCCGAGCTGAACAAGATGTTGGAGCGTCACCAGAACGGCGAGAACGCCCGCTTCGAGGAGTTCATGCAGGAGTTCGGTGACGTCTTCCCCGAGAACCCGCAGAGCGTGGAGGAACTGCTCGAGAGCATCGCGAAGCGCATGGCTGCCGCTCAGGCAATGCTCAACTCGATGACGCCCGAGCAACGGGCGCAGTTGCAGCAACTGTCTGATCAGCTCATGCAGGACATGGACCTTCAGTGGCAGGCCGAACAGCTGTCACAGAACCTCCAGCAGATGTTCCCGAGCCTTCCCTGGGAGCGCGGCTACGACATGCAGGGTCAGGACCCGATGGGTTTCCAGCAGGGCATGCAGACGATGCAGGACCTCGGTGACCTCGACCAGATCGAGCAGATGCTCCGTGGCGCAACGTCGCCAGGGCAACTGGCAGAGGTGGACCTCGACCGCGTCAAGGACCTCATGGGCGATGACGCGGCGAAGTCGTTGGACCAGTTGTCGCAACTCGCCAAGATGCTCGAGGACGCAGGGCTGATCAACAACAAGGAGGGGCGGCTGGAGCTCACGCCCAAGGGACTGCGTGCCATCGGCTCCAACTCACTGCGCGACCTCTTCTCGAAACTGGCCAAGGACAAGATGGGCACGCACCAGATCGATCGCCAGGGCATCGGTCACGAGCGCACTTACGAGTCCAAGCAGTACGAGTACGGCGATCCGTTCAACCTGGATCTACACCGCACGATCCGCAACGCAATCCGCCGGGGCGGTCAGGGAACGCCGGTATCGCTGCAGCCCGACGACTTCGAGATCGAGCGCACCGAGACCCTCACGAAGTCCTCCACCGTGCTCATGCTTGACCTCTCGATGTCCATGCCGATGAAGGGCAATTTCCTTCCTGCCAAGAAGGTCACGATGGCGCTGCACTCGCTCATCACGTCGCAGTTCCCGAGGGACTACATCGGCATCGTCGGCTTCAGCAAGGTTGCGCACGTCATCCGCCCCGAGGACCTCCCCGAGGTCAGCTGGGACTTCGACTACGGCACGAACATGCAGCACGGCTTCCTGCTGTCTCGTCAGATGCTCGCCCGCCAGACGGGTACCAAGCAGATCATCATGATCACCGACGGGGAGCCGACGGCCCATATCGAGGCCGATGGCGGTGTGTTCTTCAACTATCCGCCGGTTGCGGAAACTATCGAGGCGACGATGCGCGAGGTCATGCGCTGCACGCGCGACAACATCCGGATCAATACGTTCATGCTCGACCCCAACGCGTACCTCAAGCAGTTCATCGAGACGTTGAGCAGCATGAACGGTGGCCGGGCGTTCTTCACGAACCCCGAAACGCTAGGTGACTACGTGCTGGTCGACTTCGTGGAGCACAAGCGACAGATGTCGCGTGGCGGCAACGGTGGCAGGGCGGCACGCATGGGCCGCGGCGACCGCCAGGCCGGCTAGCAGCGGATCGGGGAGCGAGCAGAGCGCTGCAACGGTTGAGGTCCTCGTTACTGAAGGCCGTGGGACGCACCATGAGTCCCACCGTCACCACGGGGCTGCACCGGTAGCAGCGTCGTGATGTCGCCCTTCCCGACGCGGATTCGGGGCCTGTTTGCCTCGGTTGCGGTAATCGTGTCAGGAAATCCTTCAAAAAACGGCATCCGCACTTGCCAAAGGCACATGTGATAGTGG
>CAFAAJ010000027.1_pt1 | contig 17633 bp, 18 predicted proteins | sample 7267551 | NCBI WGS metagenome assembly CAFAAJ01 (sample SAMEA6813983, study PRJEB35770) | uncultured Acidimicrobiales bacterium | biome: Freshwater; feature: Freshwater reservoir; material: water | place: Czech Republic | collected 2017-08-18 | depth 30m m
AGCAACTCGCCGGCGATGCCACGGCAATTGAGAGATTCCGCCGAGAGGCACGGATCGTCGCTCAACTTGACCACCCGAACATCGTGTCGATCTACGACAGTGTCGAGCATGACGGCCGACAGGCAGTCGTCATGCCGTTCGTGCCGGGCAAGAGCCTGCGCGACCTGCTCGACGCAGAGAAGCACCTGTCGCCCGAGCAGACCCTGAACATCGCTGCGTCGGTTGCGGGCGCGCTCGATGCTGCACATCGTGCGAAGGAACCGATCATTCACCGGGACGTGAAACCCGGGAATATCCTCATCACCCCCGACGGACACGTCCTGCTCACGGACTTCGGGATCGCGAAGGTGCTCTCGGGCGCAGCGAACCAAGACCTGACCAGCGAGAACGTGATGATGGGGACCGCCAAGTACCTGTCACCGGAACAGGTCCGTGGTCACGAACTCGACGGCCGCGCCGACCTCTACTCACTTGGTCTGGTCCTGTACGAGTGTCTTGCCGGCAAGGTGCCCTTCAAGGGGGCCACCGATGCCGAGACCGCACTTGCCAGGGTGCAGCGCGATCCCACACCACTCGGCAAACTGCGGCCCCAACTGCACCCCGGGCTTCTCCATCTCGTGAAGCGTCTGCTCGCCCGAGACCCGGCCAACCGCCCGGCCTCGGGAGCCGAGGTCGTTGCCATCGTCGAGGAGATCCGTAGCAACGGCGCAGGCAGCGGGCTGTGGCAGGGCCTCGACACCCGCAGTGGCGGACCGGCAGCGCGCTCCGAGCGCACAGACCGCGCTCCCACCCCGCCCAACGGCACGCGCCCCCGGCCCCAACCGAACCGTGCGCTTCCGCGCCGCCGGAGCACGCCCACCTTCGTCATCGCGGGGCTACTCATCACGGCCCTCGCTGCCGGTGGTGTCCTCTGGGCGGCGCTTCGCAACGGCCCCAAGGAACGACCGGCGGACAGCACTGCGATCAGCGGAACCTCGCTCACCACCCCGGACGGCCAACCGGTTCCGATCACGAACTCCAAGGTGTCGGCCCTCACCAGTTTCGATCCGAAGGGCGACGGCACCGAGAACGAGTCCAAGGTGCGGCTCGCCCGGGACGCCAAGACCGCAACGGCGTGGCTCACCACCTGCTACCAGAACCAATATTTCGGCGCCAAACAAGGAGTCGGCCTCATCGTGAAGCTGAGCGGGCCCGCTCAGGGCCTGCTCACACTCAACTTCCCGAGCGCGCCGTGGAACGTGGACATCTACGCATCGTCAAGCCCTGCTGCGCTGCTCGAGGACTGGGGCCAACCGATCTCGCAGAACGCGAGCCAGAAGTCCAAGGCCTCCTCGATCGTGCTCAACCAGCCGGGAAGATACCTCCTACTCATGTTGCGCGAAGTCGCCCGTGACAAGGGTTGCAGTTCGTCGAACCCGTTCCGCGGAGGGTTCTCCGAGATCTCCTTCGGGCCCGCCCAGGACTGACGCCAACCGTGGTATCGGATGCAGGGGCGGATGGCGGCGCCGGAGATCTCGCTCTCGTTACCGCAGCGCGCGCCGGGGATCGCCAGGCCCTCGACCAACTGCTGAGGCGTCATTACGACCGGGTGTATGCCGTCTGCCGTCGGATCCTCCACCACGACGCCGACGCCGCCGACGCCACACAGGACGCCCTGATTGCGGCCGTTCGCGGCCTGGCCTCGTTCGATGGCAACGCCCAGTTCGGCACCTGGCTCTACCGGGTTGCCACGAACACCTGCCTCGACCACCTGCGCCGGCGCAAACGGCGGCCGACCACCCCGCTCGACGAGACGTTCTCGGTCTCCGAACTCATCGCCACCCGCCCCTTCGACAGCACCGTCGTGGACCAAATGGCGGTGCAGGCCGCGCTCGGGCGACTGCCGGAGGATTTCCGCATTGCGGTGGTGCTCCGGGACGTGGCCGACCTCGACTATGACGCCATCGCCGAGACCCTTAACGTGCCGATTGGGACGGTCCGCTCCCGCATCGCGCGGGGTCGGGCCCTGCTCGCCAAAGAACTCGGGAACCAAACCGGTCCCCACAACTATCAAACCAACCAGCCATGACCGAGCCGACCACTCCCGCTGCCGGCTCGAACGCCGACTACCCCGACCAGCACGTGGTCGAGGTTTCCAGCGCCCAGGTAGACGGCATGCTCACCCCCGCTGAACAGGTTGAATCCCACGCAGACCACCGCGTCAGCGCACTCTCCGAACACTTCGAGTCGCTCCGCTCGCTCCTTGCACAGAACCCCGAGCCCCCGAGAGCACTGCGTGAGCAGCACCTCGCCGCTGCGCTCGACGCACTCGCGCCGGCGCCGGTTGCCTCCCTCGAGACAGCGCGAATCCGGCGGGCGAAGCGTCTCGCCCCCGCGCTGGCCGCGGCAGCCGCCATCGCAGCGCTCGGCATCGTGATCGGGTCCGTCGCCGGCCGCTCGTCCAACAACGAACCGGTCGCCGCGAAGAGCGCCGCCGAGATCACCGCAACCAACCGGACGGCAACGGATCAAACACCACAACCTGAGCCACCCCCGGTTACCGCCGAGGTTGGACCGAGCGACACCCGGCAGCTCGAACCGGCAGCAGCAGTTGTGGCCAACTCGGATGCCGAGGACCCGGGTCCGACTGCGGATACAGCGAGCGCAGACAACACCGAGCAGATCCTCACGGCCCGTTCCACTGCGGAACTGCGCGGGATCGCGCTGGCGTTCGTTCAGCGTGGGGTAACCGACCGTGTCCCCCCGATGACGAACCCGTGCTCGGCCATCGACGGGGTGCCTGTGGCCCAAGTGCTCTGGATGGACCGCCGGTCACTGCTGTTCCTCGTCCCTTCCGCGGAGAACGCCGTCGGGGTGCTCGTGGTGAATCCTGAGACGTGCGATGTCGACGCACGTGCGTCGCTTACGGGCTGACGACGCACACGGTTAGGCTGGCCACATGGCCTTCAACCCACTCAATCCCGAGTGGCCCAAGCAAGCAGCAGACACCGTTGATCGATTCGTTCAGATCGTTCGACGGAACCTGACGAACCGGGCCGTCAAAGTCACCAACGGCATTGTGTTCGGCATTGTTGCCGCGTTTGCCGGTCTGGTTGCACTGGTACTCGCACTGATCGCCTCGATGCGGTCCGTGCAGACCTATCTCCTCTGGGACATGGGCACGGTTGCGGCGTGGATCGTTGGGATGCTCGCACTCGTCGCTGTGCTCATCGTTATCACGGGCCTCATCCGCTCGCGCAAGATGATCACGATCGCAGGAGCGGTGACGCTCCTCTTCACCGGTGCGCGCTGGGCAATCTTCGCGGGCGACGCGAACATCGACCACAACACCTCGGTGTGGATCGCCGACATCGTTGTGGGTGCGCTGTTCGTTGCGTTCGGGTCGTTCCTGATGGCCAAGCGCCACGCCCCTGTAGAGAGCTGAGCAATGCCCGTACGCAACGTCATCATCATCGGATCCGGACCTGCGGGACTCACCGCCGCGATCTACACCGCCCGGGCCAACCTAGAACCCTTGGTCATCGAGGGCGAACCGTCGTCGACAAGCGATCAACCCGGCGGTCAGCTGATGCTCACCACGGACATCGAGAACTTTCCCGGCTGGCCCACGGGGATCACCGGCCCGGAGTTGATGCAGAACATGCGTGAACAGGCCGCCCGCTTCGGTGCCGAGTACCTCACCGAGAAGGTCACCCGTGTGGACTTCTCGTCGCGCCCGTTCCGCGTCTGGGTGCGCGACACCGAGTATCAGGCAAACAGCATCATCGTCTCCACCGGTGCCCAGTCACTCATGCTCGGCCTCGAGGCCGAGCAGCGTCTGCTGTCGCACGGGTTGTCCACGTGTGCCACGTGTGACGGCTTCTTCTTCCGTGGCCACGAGATCGCCGTAGTGGGCGGCGGCGATACGGCGGTGGAGGAAGCAACGTTCCTCACCAAATTCGCTAGCAAGGTGATCCTCATTCATCGACGCGACACGCTGCGTGCGTCCAAGATCATGCGTGACCGCGCAGCAGCGAACCCGAAGATCGAGATGCTTTGGAACCACACGGTGGTCGACCTGCTCGGCGAGGAACGCCTCGAGGGCCTCGTTGCCGAGCACACCGAGACCGGCGTTCGCCAGACCCTCCCCGTCACCGGACTGTTCCTCGCGATCGGACACCGCCCGAACACGGACCTGTTCACCGGGGTACTCGATGCCGACGAGAACGGCTATCTCATCACCCAGCCGAACTCGTCGTACACGAACGTCGACGGTGTGTTTGCCTGCGGAGACGTTCAGGACCACACATATCGACAGGCGATTACCGCTGCCGGGTCGGGTTGCATGGCCGCAATCGATGCCGAGAGATGGCTCGAGGGCCAACACTCCGCGTAAGCGACCAAAATCCGACCAATAGGGTCGGGAATGTTCTCAGCAGGCCGAGCGTTGGTCCGACTACCATTACGTTTCTCATACGAAAGGAATTCCCGAAATGTCTGACGGAATCCTCAATCTCTCGACTGCCACCTTCGACGAAACCGTCAAGTCTTTGGACAAGCCGGTACTCGTTGATTTCTGGGCTGAATGGTGCGGACCATGCAAGATGATCGCTCCGATCCTGGAGGAGTTGGCGAGGGAACAGCCCGGCATCCAAGTCGCCAAGGTGGACGTGGATACGAACCAAGAACTCGCCGCTCGATTCAACGTGATGAGCATTCCGACGCTCCTCGTGATTCAGGACGGGGAAATCAAGAAGCGCCTCGTCGGCGCGAAGGGCAAGAGCGCCTTGCTGGCGGACCTGCAGGAGTTCTTGACCCCTTCCCTCTGATTCCTGGTCAGCGCGGCGAAGCCGTGCGGGATCTCCAGCGCAGGCTTTCCTACGTTGGCTTTGGCGCGTCGCCGGCAGAGATCGGTGCCTACTGCGAAGCCACCGAGGAATCGGTGGCGCGCTTTCAGGAGGCACGCGGATTGCGGCCGACCGGCGTGTGTGACGAGGAGACGTGGAACGCTTTGGTCGAGGCGGGCTGGGGTCTCGGTGACCGGTTGCTGAAACTCACCTCGCCGAACATGCGTGGCGACGACGTCACGGCATTGCAGGGGGAGTTGTGCCGCCTCGGGTTCGACGCGGGTCGTGTGGACGGGATCTTCGGGCCGCGCACAGCGAATGCGCTGCTCGAGTTCCAGCGCAGTTGCGGCATGCCGGGTGACGGGGTGTGCGGGCCCGAGACAATCCGGTCACTCGATCGACTCGGTCGCCAGTCCGGACAGGGGCCTGGGGTTTCCGCCCTGCGAGAAGCCGAACGCATCCGCTCGCTCCCACACTTCGTGGACTGCCGCATCGTGGTCGGCCAGTTCGGCGGCCTGAGCAGTCTCGCCAGGGCCATCGCCCGGACGGCCCGCGCCAAGGGCGCCGACGTCATCTTGGTCGACGAACCCGACGCGAATGCCCAGGCCGATGCGGCGAACCGGTTCCGCGCTCACGTGTACCTCGGCCTCGAGGCAGGCATCGAGCCGGTTTCGGAGTTCTTCTACTACCAAGTGCCCGCCTTCGAGTCGACAGCCGGACGTGCGCTCGCTGAGCAGTTGGCCCAAACGTTGCGGCCCCTGCTGCCGAGCACCCCGCGCGTCGAGGGGATTCGGCTCCCGGTTCTCCGTGAAACCCGGATGCCGGCCGTGCTGTGTCGGCTCGGGCCCGTTCGCTCCGTGGCGGACAATGCAAGCGCCCTCGCACAGGGCTGTGCACAAGCTGTGGAAATCTGGATCAATGCCAGCTTCCCTCCCTCAGCCACCACTTGATGGTTTATCCACAGGGTTTTCCACATCATGTGGACGTTGAGAGTTCCATCCTGATGCACCCTGCAGCGAACCACATCTGACCTGCTCAGCAGGGGTATGGGTACTTACTCGTACGAGGCGGGGCTGACGATCTGCCGGTAAATCCGGTCAAGATCGGCAAGATCGGCGAAGTCGATCACGAGCTTGCCTGGGCTCGAACCCACAGCGACCGCCACCGAGGTCGCCAAGTAATCCCCAAGCAGTTGCTCCACCTCGAGCACCGCCGGAGGCCGAAGTCGCTCTCGGGCGACCTTCTTCGCCGGGGTCTCGTTGCCCCCCGAGGGTTGGCCATTCTCGCGTTCGCGCACTGCCTGCTCGACCGACCGCACCGACCAGCCTTCTTGGGCAGCGCGAAGGGCGAGGCCTTCCTGAAAACGGAGGTCGTTCGTGCCGAGCAACGCTCTTGCGTGTCCGGCCGAGAGCCGACCATCAGCGAGCAGTTCTTGAATCTTGGGCGGTAACTGAAGAAGCCTCAAGGTATTCGTGATGGACGTTCGGCCCTTGCCGAGGCGCTCGGCCAACTTCTCGTGGGTGTAGGAGAACTCCTCGATGAGTTGCTGGTAGGCCGAGGCCTCCTCCAGCGGCGTGAGATCCTCCCGATGGAGGTTCTCGACAATTGCCTGCTCGATGGATTCGAGATCCGTCGACATGCGGATCACTGCAGGAATTCGCTGCAACCCCGCCATTCGGGCAGCCCGCCAACGCCGTTCACCGGCGATCAATTGGTAACTGTCGCCCGCCAGCCGACGCACGAGGATGGGCTGCAGTACCCCCAGTTCCCGAATCGACGCCGACAGGTCAGCGAGCGTCGCTTCGTCGAAGTGGACCCGGGGCTGATTCGGATTCGGTACTACCGAGTCGAGCAGGATCTCGTCGAGCTCGCTGTCGTTCGCATACGCCTCATACGCCTTGTTGAAGACGCCGGCCAGACCTTTACCGGTTCCTGGGCGAGGTGCCACCGCTGACCTCCTTGGCGAGTTCCCGGTACGCAACGGCGCCACGAGAGGACGAGTCGAACAGGATGATCGGCTGGCCGAGCTCGGGTGCCTCCGACAAGCGGACGGTTCGAGGCACCACGGTCTTGCACACCTTGTCCCCGAAGTTCTCGCGAACCACCTCAATCACCCGATCTGCCAGGTTGGTTCGAGCGTCATACATCACGCAGACCACCGTGGACAGTTCCAGAGAACGGTTCAGCTTCTTTCGAACCTTCTCGAGTGTGACCAGCAACTGGCCAGTGCCTTCGAGGGCGTAATACTCACACTGGATCGGGATCAGCACTTCCTGCGCTGCGGCAAGGCCGTTCGTGGTCAACAGACCGAGCGAGGGCGGGCAGTCAATCAGCACGAAGTCGTAATCAAGTTTCGAGCGTTCGAAGGCCGCCCGGAGATACAGCTCGGCGGCGAAACCGGAACGAAGCTCCACCTCGGCGGCGGCCAAATCAAGGCTGGCGGGAACGATGAACAGATTGGGCACGTCGGTGGGAAACGTCGCCTCCTCCATCGGGAGTTCGTCGTCGATAAGGACGTGATACATCGACGTCTCCCGGCGGCGCTCCTCGGTGATCCCGACCCCCGTTGACGCGTTGCCCTGGGGATCAAGATCCACGATGAGCGTGCGGTATCCGAGTTCTGCCAGACAGGCTCCGAGGTTGACCACCGTGGTGGTCTTACCCACTCCACCCTTCTGATTCGCCACCGCGATCACTCGCGGCAACGGCCGGGGGCCTGTGTTGCCGGGGATTTGGTCGCTCATGTCTCGCTGCTTTCCGGTCGGCTACATCATTGTCACCGGAGGACCCCGGTGCAACAGGAGGATACTTGTCGGTCCGCGTGGGTCCAAGTAGGTCAGCCGACCCATCTTTGTCCTGTATGCGAGGGTTTTGTTCCACGTGGAACAACAGCAGCGAGGGGCAAAGGTTCCACGTGGAACAACCGCTGTGGCTACTGCGGCCCACCGTCAAAGACTGCAGGAACCCGCCGCCGGCGTGGAAAGACCGACGGGCAATCTCCCGCCTCCACCACCATCAGACCGGCCTCGCGTCGCCGGACGGTGGCCCCGAGACGGGCCAGCCCATCGTCGGGCCACGCCTCCCCAGCACCGGCCACACTCACCACCAGGATTCCACCCGGCCGTACCAACGGAAGCACCAATTCGGCGACTTCCGCGGGCGATGCCACCCCCCGAGCCGTCGCCGCATCAAAGGCGCCGCGCCACACCGGGTCCTGACCCAATGTCTCCAGGTCCGCGAGAACCACCCGGGCTCTGTCCATGGCGCCGAGGGCCCGAACCGCCCGTCTCAAGACGTCACAGGATCGTTCCTTGCGATCCACGAGCGTCACATCGATGTCGGGGCGATCGGCCAAAACAACCAACCCGGGCAACCCTCCCCCGGACCCGACGTCCACCAGCCGACGTACATCGGGCGGCAACGCTTCGGCGAATGCACGCGCCTGACCAATGGCGGTTCCCAGATCTCCGGGGCCAATCAGCCCAATCCGCTGAGATTCAGCGAGAAGTAGCTCGAGTGGACCCATGGCAGGGTGGTTCTCAGCGTTTCGGGGAGCGGAACCGCTCAGTTCGCGGACGATACCGGAGCGATCACCACGCGACGCTGCGGATCTTCGCCTTCCGAACGGGTCTCCACGTCCGAGCGGATCGACAGCGCATCGTGAATGACTTTGCGGTCGGCCGAAGGCATCGGCTCGAGCACGCGCTCCTCGCCAGTGGATGCCACTTCGTCGGCCTGCTCCATCGCAAACCGGGCGAGAGCCGCTTGGCGCTTCTCTCGGTAGCCGCTGATGTCTAGGCGCAGGCGAGTGGTGTGATCGCCAATTCGGCGCTGGGCAGCCACGCGAACAAGGTCCTGCACAGCGAGCAAGGTCGTGCCCCGGGGCCCGATGAGCACTCCGAGGTTCTCCCCATCAACATCTACCTCAATGTCCTCGCCGTCGTGGCGCACCGCTGTGGTGCCTTCGAGGCCGAGCGCGCCGAGCAACCCGTGAATGAACTTCTCGGCCTCTGCGGCCACTGCTTCCACGGTCGGGGTGTTGTTGGCGTCGTTCACTGGTTCCTCCGTTTTCTTGGCGGGCTTGCGAGCGGCCGGTTTTGCGGCACGCGGCTTGGGGGTCGGCGCAGGGGCCTCGACGGCTTCGGTGTCAGCCTCAGCTGCCACGGTCGCCTCATCGGTCTGATCCGGCTTATCTGCACCCTTACGGCGTCGATCGCGTCGCTCCACCTTCGGCCGAGGCTTGGTCGGGCGCACGCGTGCGCGTACGCGGGCCTCACCGCGGGTACGCCCGAACAACCCCGGACGGGGCTCCTCAAGCACCTCGAACTCGGCATCGTCCACGGCTACGCCGAGTTGGTCGAGGGCAAGTTCTTTGGCTTCTTCAATGGTCTTGGCGGTGGTCTCTACCCACTCCATACAACTGTTTCCGTCTCTTGGGGCCGAGTCAGGACTGCGGCTTGTTCGGTTTGGTGGGCTTGTTCGGCTTCGTGGGCCGATTCGGCGACGTAGGGCGCTGAGCAGTGGGCTGATTACGCCCACCGGCGGAGCCAGGACGGCCTCCTGTCGCCGGGCGCCCCTTCGGAGCGTTCTTCGGAGCGTTCTTCGCAGCACCTTGGCGCTGCCCGCCGGTTCCCTTGGCCCGGTCCGCTGTCTTTGCCGACTTGTCTGCCTTGAACATCTCTCGGGCCGCAACGCCCGCAGCCTGCGCTTGCTGACCAAGCGAACCCTCGCCGCCGTAGAAGCGACGAGTCACGTACTGCTGTTGCACGATGCGCAGCACCGTCTGGAACAGGTAGTAGATGACGAGTCCGATCGGGAAGAAGATCTGGAAGATCGCAAAGCCCACCGGCAGGTACTGCATGAGCTTTTGCTGGCCGGCAGACATGGTTGGTGACACAGCGCGGTTCGCGACCATACGCTGCTGCACCCAATAGAGGAAGGCCAGTAGAACCACGAAGAGGATGTACAGAACACCCTTACCAGGGCTTTCCTTGAACATGTCCGACGGTTTCTTTGCGAGGTTGAGGCCCCACGAGAGCATCTCTTTCGACTTGCTCAAGTCTTGATACAACGTTGAGGTTTTGCTGATGTGCTTGGGGAGGAAGAACCCCGTCTTCGGATCGGTCTTGTCAGTGAGGCCGCGCAGCAGTTGGAACATGCCGATGAACACCGGCATCTGCAGCAACAGCGGGAAACAACTCGCCAGCGGATTGACCTTGTGCTCCTGGTAGAGCTTCATCATCTCTTCGTTGAGTTTCTGACGATCACCGCGATGCTGGGCCTGCAAACGCTTCAGCTCGGGCTGAATCCGCTGCATCTCGAGCATGCTCTTGGTGCTCTTGAGCGTGAGCGGCGTAGTGATCAGCATCACCACCAAGGTGATGAGGATGATCGAGAACGCGTAACTGCCCGTCAGCGAATAGAACTGCGTAAACGGCCAAGCGAAGATGTTGGCCAACGGATCAAAGATGGACGCGAGCACCGGGGCGCTACCTCTTCTCGGGAATGGGGTCGAAGCCGGAGGGTCCGAACGGACGGCAGCGGAGCAACCGGCGAATAGTAAGCATGGTGCCCTTCAGTGCACCGTAGGTCTCCAGTGCATCAAGGGCGTAGTTCGAGCAGGACGGCTCGAACCGGCAGGGTGACGGCATACCTTCTCGGCCCGCCTGGTACCACTGCACCCCCCGGAGCAAGAAGCGTTGCATCACGACACCTTCCTGCCGCGGCAGCGGTCAAGCACCGTCTCGACGTGATGTCGCAACGAAGCAGCATCCAGCGTGCACCCTGCTGGAGAGATGCCGAAGAGAAAATCGCCCGCCGGCAGTGAGGTTTGACGAAGAATTTCGCGCATTCTGCGGCGGATCCGGTTCCTCACCACTGCAGTGCCCACGCTTCGTCCAATGGCGAACGCAACGCGTGAAGGTGCTGGTTCCGGTTCCGATCGGTACACGCACCACACCGGGCCGGACGACCAGCGGCGACCCTCGGCCCGGAGACGCTGAAAGTCACCACGGCCACGGAGCGAGTCGATCAGGCGGACAGCTTGTGGCGGCCCTTGGCCCGACGGGCCTTCAGGATCGCCCTGCCGGCGCGGGTGCTCATCCGCTGACGGAACCCGTGCTTCTTGGCCCGGCGACGATTGTTCGGTTGAAAGGTGCGCTTCACCCATGCCTCCTCATCTCGACTGAACACGCTTGGCGCAGAATTGGCCGAGAAACACGTGGTCAGGGGGCACGACCAGCGATATTGGTCGCACCGACCTTGCAAGGCTAGGGGTATGCGCCCTCAGACCACAACTAGCGGGCCTCCGAGGAGCCGGCGCGGCCCACCTGAAAGCGAGGTGCGCCTCGGGTGCTAGCGTAGGACGGCCGGGCGGGCCTGAACCGTCCTGCGACCGTCCACAGGCTGTGGACGGTGCTGTGGACAAGACTTGGGCAGAAAATGGGGCGGCGCCGGTGAGCGACCACGAAGCGATGTGGACAGCAGTTGCGGGAATCCTGCGTGAGCAGGTGTCTGATGCTGTCTGGTACTCCACCTTTCAGGATGTCAGAGCGCTGCCCGCGGATGGTGGATACCTGCGCATTGGTGTTCCGAACACGGTGATCCGGGAGAAGATCCTTCATCGCTACCTCCCCCTCGTGCGCGACGCCCTCGAGGAGATCGGCGTCGCCAACCCGCAGTTGCTCATCGATGTAGACGTCGAGGCCGAGGTGGAGCACCTTCGCATTGCCGTGAACGGCGAGAGCTCCAACGTCGTGTCCGCCAGGTTTGATTCCGCTGCGCCACCGAGTCTCTCGCCCGAACCAACCATGACCGACGGGCTGAACCCCCGGTACACCTTCGAGACCTTCGTGAGCGGACCGTCCAACCAGTTCTCGCTCGCCGCCGCCCTCCGTGTGGCCGAAACCCCGGCCCGGTCCTACAACCCGCTGTTCATCTACGGAGCCTCTGGCCTCGGCAAGACCCACCTGCTGCACGCGATCGGTCACTACGTCAACCAGAACTACAGCCACTACACCGTTCGTTACGTCTCCACCGAGACGTTCATGAACGAGTACGTCGACGCAATCCGTACCCAGTCACCTGCGATGTTCAAGCGGCGCTATCGCGACATCGACGTGCTGCTCATCGACGACATCCAGTTCATGGAGGGCAAGGAACGGCTTCAGGAAGAGTTCTTCCACACGTTCAATGCCCTGCACGGCGCGAACAAACAGATCGTGATCTCGAGCGATCGCATGCCGGACAACATCCCCACACTCGAGGATCGGCTGCGCGGTCGCTTCCGCTGGGGCCTCATCACCGACATCCAGCCGCCCGACCTCGAGACACGCCTCGCGATCCTCCGCAACAAGTCGGAGCGGGACATGACCCAGGTACCGGCCGACGTTCTCGAATTCATCGCCGCAAACATCACCACCAATATCCGGGAACTGGAGGGTGCGCTCATCCGGGTCACTGCGTACGCCAGCCTCAACCGCATCCCGATCAGCGTTCCCCTCGCCCAGCAACTACTCAGCGACCTCCTCTCGGAGACCACCACCCGCCCACGCACACCCGACGAGATGCTCAACGAGATGGCCTCGTACTTCGGTCTCACGGTAGACGCCCTGCGCGGCAAGAGCCGCCAGCGGGATCTCGTCACGTCCCGCCAGGTGTCAATGTACGTCTTTCGAGAGCTCACCGATCTCAGTTATCCAGCCATCGCACGGCTCTTCGGCGGCCGGGACCACACCACGGTCATCCATGCGGTGGAGAAGATCCAAAGGCTCATGGCCGAGCGCAAACAGATCTACGACCAGGTCCATGACCTGCGACAACGCCTCAAGACTGGCTAGGTGCAGTGTTCTCCCCAGCCGTCGGGGGACAACCGGGGGACGAACCCCGCCCGACTGGGGATAGCAGCAAGTTGTCCCCCGCGACGTTCGTGAGAACGCCGGAGCCTGTGGGAACCTGTGCACGGCCACCCACAGGGCCCTAGGGCACGGAGCAGGGGAAACGTTCCTTTGTCCACAATCCACAGCCTTATTACCGTTATTAGATGGTTCATCAGCCAACAGGGAGTAACAAGCGGTGAAGTTCCGATGCGAACGTGACGTACTGGCCGAGGCCCTCGGGGCGGCTGGTCGAGCCGCGACCGGACGCACTGGGTCACTCCCCGTGCTGCAGGGAATCCGGCTCGAACTGAAGGGCGATCGACTGACGGTTACCGGCAGCGATCTCGAGCTGACCGTGCAGTACGAGCTGACGGTCGACGGTCAACAGGACGGCGGAATGGTCGTCCCCAAGCTCACCTCGGACATCGTGAAGTCGCTCGGTGACCCAAAGGTTGAGTTGCTCGCCGAGGGCGAGGAGGTCACCGTTGCGGCTGGGCGGTCGCGGTTCACCATTCGGCCGTGGGCATACGACGACTACCCGCGGGTTGGCTCCACCACCGCCAGTTCGGTCACGCTGCCAGCGGCAGATTTCATCGACGCCCTTCGCCAGGTTGTTCGGGCAGCGAGCACTGACGAGCAGAAGCCTCAGCTCACGGGCGTTCTCCTGGCTGCCGAGGCCGGGGGATTGCGCTTGGTCGCAACCGATTCGTATCGGCTGGCTGTGCGAGATCTTGCTGGCACCACGGTGCTCGGCACGGACCAGCAGGTGCTCGTGCCCGCACGTGCGCTGCAGGAAGTGATTCGTTTGGCGTCGGGGGCCGGTGAGTTGACGCTGCGGCTCGGCGAGCGGGATGCAACGTTCGAGGTGGCATCCGCGAGGGTGACAACGCGCCTCATCGACCAGCCGTTCCCCAACTACAGGCAGCTCATGCCGCAGCCGGCGCCGAATGTCCTCACGATCGACAAGGACGCATTCACCGACGCGCTCCGCCGTGTACGACTGCTCGCTCGTGACACCATCCCGGTGAGGCTGCACCTCGGTGGGTCAACGCTGCGCCTCGAGGCTATCAGTAACGACCGGGGCTCGGTGAGCGAAGAGGTTGACGCCCAGTTCGTCGGGACGGAACTCACCATCGCCTTCAATGCCGAGTACCTCGCGTCGGGCATCGATGCATGTGCTGGCGAGCAGGTCACGTTGTCCACCCAGCGCGAGAGCAACCGGCCGGCGGTGTTGCGCGGGCTCGGTATCGACGACTACTTCTACCTGCTGATGCCGCAGAAGGTCTAGCCCCGACCGGTGATCGTCCAGCGGATCGAGCTCAGGGATTTTCGCAATTACCCCGAGGCAACGTTCGACCTCACGGGCGGCGTGACCGCAGTAATCGGTGAGAACGGACAGGGAAAGACGAACCTCGTCGAGGCGATGGCGTACCTTGCGACCCTCGGCAGTTTCCGCGGTGTGACGCCGGACGCGTTGGTTCGCGTCGGGTCCGAGCAGGCAGTGATCCGGGCCGACGTCGTGCACGACGACGGGCGGACGCTCTTGGTCGAGGCTGAGATCAATCGCAACGGACGGAACCGGGTATTCGTCAACAAGCAGCGCCTGGTGCGAGCGAGAGATCTGCTCGGCGTGGTGCGGGTGAGTGTGTTCGCCCCCGACGACCTGGCGCTCGTGAAGGGTGGTCCGGCCGAGCGTCGCACGTTCCTCGACGACGCGCTGGTGGCCCTCTCGCCCAAGCATGACGCGCTGCAGCGCGACACCGACCGAATCCTGCGGCAGCGAAACACCCTGCTCAAGCAGGCCGGCGGAAGGGTGAGCCCGGAGGTGGCCCTCACGCTCGATGTCTGGGACGCGAAATTTGCCAAGACCGGCGACGAACTCGGGCAGGTGCGCGCTGCGCTGGTGGCCGACCTCGATCCGGCACTGCGGGAGGCGTACAGCGCGTTAGTGGACCGCGAGACACCGGTGGGCGCCACGTACGAACCGTCTTGGCGCAAGGAAGGGCTTGCAGCCGCCCTGGCCGCGTCCCGCGCGGATGATCTCAAGCGGGCCGTCACCACCGTCGGACCGCACCGGGACGACCTGGACCTCTCGGTGAACGCGATGCCCGCCCGCACGCATGCCTCGCAGGGGGAACAGCGAACGCTGGCCCTCGCCATGCGGATGGCGGTGCACCGGCTGGTTGCTGACCGGGTGGGAACCCCGCCGGTTCTCGTGCTCGACGACGTGCTGTCCGAACTGGACGCCGGTAGGGCGCGGGCGCTGCTCGGCCACCTCCCGGTAGGACAGGTGATCCTCACCACGGCCACTGCGCTGCCCGAACACGCCCGGCCGGACCGTGTGCTGCGCATCGCGGCCGGTTGTGTGATCGGTAACCAGTAATGGCTGGCAGGTACGGCGATGGCGGAAGGCGACGGGTGCGCGAGCCCCGGCCGCTGTCGCTCGCCCTCGATGAGGTGCTGCGGTCGCTGCAGCCTGCGAGTGCGTCGGCTACCCCGGCCAAGACGGTGGGAGGGGTGTTCGCCCGGTGGGAGGACGCGGTTGGGGCGCAGATCGCTGCGAATGCCCGTCCGACCCGGCTGTCGGATGGCGTGCTGTTCGTGGAAGTGGATGAGCCCGGATGGGCGACACAGTTGCGCTATCTGGAGGCCCAACTCATCGAACGGATCACTGCTGTAGCGGGGCCGGGCGTGACCAAGATCGAACTTCGAGTGCGCCGCCGCGGCAGGGCGTGAGACGGCCAGAATCGGTTTTCCGGCACCCGCGTATCAAAATCCCGGAAAAACCCCGGCCACTCCGCCTCTCAGGGCCGAATCACAGGCCTTCCATCCGTTTCCCCGTCACACCCCAGAGGTAGGATTGCATCGTTGTGATTCCAACCCTCTAGGAGCCATTGCTCGTGAGCAGCACGTCCGCCGATTCCAAGTTGGCAACCACCCCGTCAGTGGAATACGACGCCAGTGCCATCCAGGTCCTTGAGGGCCTCGACCCGGTGCGAAAGCGCCCGGGTATGTACATCGGGTCCACCGGCCTGGCCGGTCTGCACCACCTCATCTGGGAGGTTGTGGACAACTCGGTCGACGAGGCGATGGCCGGGTTCTGTACCCGCATCGTGGTCACCCTCACCGCCGAAGGATCCTGCCGAGTGGAGGACAACGGCCGAGGTGTGCCCGTGGACCCGTACCCGAGCGGGCCGCACAAGGGCAAGAGTGCCGTCGAGGTGGTGCTCACCGTGCTGCACGCCGGCGGCAAGTTCGGCGGTGGCGGCTACAAGGTGTCCGGTGGTCTGCACGGCGTGGGTGTCTCGGTAGTCAACGCACTTTCTGAGCGCCTGCTCATCACCATCGACAAGGGCGGCAAGCGGTACTTCCAGGAATACGCGGACGGCGGAAAGCCCCAGGCCAATCTCGCCGCTATCGGCGACAGTCCGGCGCGTGGTCGCACAGCGGGGACCACCGTGGAGTTCTGGCCCGACGCTGACGTATTCGCGGCCGAGGGCACGGAGTTCGTCGCCCGCACCGTGCTCGAACGCTTGCAGACGATGGCGTTCCTCAACCGCAGTCTGGAGATCGCGTTTGCGGACGAGCGACCCGGCAAGGAACAAGAGGTCACCTACCTCTACAAGGGTGGCATCGTCGACTTCGTCAAACACCTCAACACGTCGAAAGAGGCGCTGTTCGTCAAGGTCGCCCACTTCGCGGCAACCGACGGCGAAGAGGGTCAGGTTTGCGACGTGGCCATGCAGTGGAACACCGGTTACTACGAGGGTGTTCACGGTTACGCGAACGGCATCTCCACCACCGAGGGTGGCATGCACGTGGAGGGGTTCCGTACGGCCCTCACCTCGGTCATCAACAAATACGCCCGGGCCGGCAAGATTCCGCTCCTCAAGGAGAAGGACGAGAACCTCGCTGGTGAGGACATCCGAGAGGGTCTCACCGCCATCGTCGCCGTGAAACTGCGTGAGCCCCAGTTCGAGGGCCAGACCAAAGCCAAGCTGGGCAACGTCAGCATGCGGTCCTTCGTGCAGAAGGTCGTCAACGAAAAGCTTGCCGAGTGGCTCGAGGAGAACCCTGCTGAGGCCAATCGCATCGTCAAGAAGGCCATCTCCGCCTCTCAGGCCCGGCTCGCCGCCAAGAATGCCCGCAACGCCATTCGTCGCAAGACGGCACTCGGCGGTGCCGGCATGCCGGACAAGTTGAAGGACTGCGCCACGAAGAACGCCGAGGAGGCCGAGCTGTTCATCGTGGAGGGAGACTCCGCCGGCGGCACGGCGCTCAACGCGCGCGAGCCGCGTACACAGGCGCTTCTCCCCATCCGCGGCAAGATCCTCAACGTAGAGCGGGCCCGCCTCGACAAGATGCTGAAGAACAACGAGATCCAGGCGCTCATCACCGCCATCGGTGGGGGCGTGGGCGAGGAGTTCACCGCAGAGAAGGTTCGCTATCACAAGGTCATCGCCCTCTGCGATGCCGATGTGGATGGAAGCCACATCCGCACCCTGCTGCTCACCTTCTTCTTCCGCCAGATGAAGCCGCTCGTCGAGCACGGCTACGTGTACATCGCGCAGCCGCCGTTGTACTCCACCGAGATCGGCAAGCAGAAGATCTACCTCAAGGACGATCTCGCGAAGAACGGCTTTCTTGCCGAGCACCCGAACCACAAAAAGGACTTCAGTCGCCTGAAGGGACTCGGCGAGATGGACTGGGAGGAGCTGAAGGAGACCACGATGGACCCGTCCAAGCGGACGCTCCTGCAGGTCACGGTCGAGCAAGCCGCACTCGCGGACGAGATGACCAGCGTGCTTATGGGCGACGACGTCGAGAGTCGCAAGGCATTCATCCAGAAGAACGCCAAAGACGTTCGCTTCCTGGACATCTGAGACAAGGGCATCTGAACCATGAGTGACAACAACGACACGCCCGACAT
>CAFAAJ010000033.1_pt1 | contig 16665 bp, 20 predicted proteins | sample 7267551 | NCBI WGS metagenome assembly CAFAAJ01 (sample SAMEA6813983, study PRJEB35770) | uncultured Acidimicrobiales bacterium | biome: Freshwater; feature: Freshwater reservoir; material: water | place: Czech Republic | collected 2017-08-18 | depth 30m m
CGGCGACGCGCTGCTCACGCTCACCACGTGCCACCCGAAGCGCTCCACCAAACGGCGCCTCGTCGTGCACGCTCACCTGAACTTCGCCACCAGCAGCAAGGTGGGCGCGCGGAGCGCCAACTACCGCACCCCGTCCGCGGTTACCGCTGCACCGAGCGCCACGACCGTCCCCTCGACGATCGCCGGGGAGGCGGTGACTCCGGACAGCGCATCCGACAGCACGGTCGGTCCGTCCACGACACCGGCGCCGGCGGCGCCGACCTCTATCGCCGGCGGCGATGAGGTGAACGACGAGGACGCCCGCGACCTGGCGGCCGGCTGGTTCAAAGAGACCGCAGCATGGCCGCAGATCATCCTCTGGGGTCTGTTGCTCACCGGTATCTCGGTGGGCGGCTACCTGCTCGGGATCCGGCTTCGCAGGCGGTGGCTCGGCGCGCTGATCGCCTTCGCACCGTTTATCGTCGTGCTCTACTTCTTCTTCCAGAACGTCAATCGACTCCTGCCCCCAGGCCTGTGAACGACCTCGCCGAACCCGACACACCGAACGGACCGGGCACCTCCGGATCACGCCGAGACTGGCGTTTCTGGGTGGGCGGCCTCGGTCGCATCCTGCTCGTCATCGGCGTGCTCATGTTCGGGTTCGTCGCCTACCAGTTGTGGGGCACGGGCATCGAGTACCGACAGCACCAGAGCACGCTGGCCAAGGAGTTCGCCGAGCGCCAAGCCGAGTTGCTCGGCTCGAACGAGACGTCGCCCGACTCGACGAGCCCGGACTCGAACGATCCGACCGGCGGGACCGGCACCTCGGGATCGCAGGACCCGAGCGGGACGGGCACGCTCGTCACCCCCACCACGTTCCCCGGAACCGGGAACAAGCGGACGCGGTGGCCCAAGCCCGCGCCCGGGGACGTCATCGCGATCATTGCCATCCCAAAGGTGCACAAGCGCGTCTATGCCGTCGCCGGTGTGGACGCCAACGACCTCAAACAGGGCCTCGGCCACTATCCGAAGACACCGCTACCGGGGCAACTCGGCAACTCGGCCTTCGCGGGCCACCGGACGACGTTCGGCGCGCCGTTGTTCGACATCGACAAGCTGTCAATCGGGGACGAGATCGTCGTGGACACGATCACCAACCAGCGCTACGTGTACCTCGTGTCGAGTAGTCCGCGGGTGGTTGCCGCCACTGCCGGATCGGTCGTTGAGACCACCGATCGCACCGTCGCAACGCTCACACTCACGTCATGCCACCCGAAGTACTCGGCCAAGGAGCGGATCGTGGTGGTCGCCACACTCGACCCGTCCCGATCGGGAGTTGTCGAGCCGCCCCTCGTCGACCCCACACCGTCCACCACCGTCGCGTCCACCACCGTTGCGTCCACCACTGGTTCGTCTGGCACGTCCACGTCGGTGGCGGGGTCGAGCACCACTACTGTCGCAACAACGACAACGACGACGGTGGGTGACACCGTCCCGACAGTCGGCCCTGATGCCGGGAACCCGACTGATGGGTTCCCTCTCGCCGCGGGCGCGCCGCAACTGTCACGGGGCTGGCTGACGGACTCTGCGGCGTGGTGGCACGTGATCGGGTGGGGTCTCCTCAACGCAGGCGTGGTCGCTGCCGGATGGTTGCTCGCCCGACGCACACGGCGTTGGTGGCTCGGGCTCGCGGTCGCTGCGGCGCCCTTCCTGCTCGTGCTGTACTTCGTCTACCAGAACGTCAACCGGCTGCTGCCGGCAGACCTCTGATCCCCGTACGCTCCTCCGGGTGACCAGTTCCCCCACAGTTCCTGACCCCGTGCGCGAACGTCGCGCCCAAGTGGCCAAGTGGGTACTCCTGGCAAACCGTGTCGGCTACCTCTTCTGGGCGGTAGCGCTTGCGGTGTTCTTCATCGGGTTCAGCGTCGGATTCCATGCCGTTGTCTCGGTCACGGTCATCACAACGCTGCTGATCGGGGCTGCGCTGCTCGCCCCGGCGATCATCCTCGGCTACGCCGTGAAGGCAGCCGAGAAGGACGACCGGATCAACGGCCGATAGCCGACTGACCGCCGATCAGCGGACAGCGACGAGGTCTACGACGAACACAAGGGTCTCGCCGCCCTTGATTGCACCACCAGCACCACGGCTGCCGTAGCCGAGATCCGGCGGGATGGTGAGGCGGCGTCGGCCACCGACCTTCATGCCCTTCACACCGCGGTCCCAGCCCTCGATGACCTCACGGGCCCCGAGCAGGAAGTCAAAGGTGTCCCCGCGGTTCCAACTGGCGTCGAACTCCTTGCCGTTGCTCCACGCGACACCGGCGTAGTGCACGACCACCCGCTTGCCCACGGTTGCCTCGTCGCCCTCACCGACGATCTCGTCCTCGATGAGCAGTTCGCCCGGGGGATTACCGGCAGGAATGGTGATTACGGGTTTGTCGGCCACACCCGAACCTTACCGCTCCACGCGGAGCACGAAGCGACTCTGCACCGCGCCGCCGATTGCATCTATGCGCTCCCCCGTAAAGGTGCCGCGTCCCTGGATCCCGATGTAGCCGTCGGTGCCGTCGATGACGCTCAACAGGCTGAAGAACCGTGCGCTCGTGGTATCAGTCTTGGCCACCGCGCTCCCGTTCACCATGCGGACACCGATCACCGAACCGTCATCAAAGGTGAACGTTATGAACCCGTTGATCTCCCCGCTACCGGCGATGTAGTCGACGGTTGCCTGCATCTCGACGTCCACCTTCTCGTCGGCCATGGTGCCCACACCGATCAGATGGTTGGAACCGTAGAGCGACCGGTCCGACGGCCCGATCTTGTGGAGTTTCTTGGCGACGGATTCCAGAAGAACGTCTACCTGGAGCGTCGTGATCTCGGCTGGGTCCCCGCAGGACGCGAGCGTTGTGGTGAACAGCACGGTTGCGCACACGGTGGCGAGAGCCTGAGTAAGGCGACGGGGGGACTTCACGGTGCCAGTCTTGCCGGGCGGACCCCTAACCAGCGCTCTACCCGAGAGCGAGGGAGGGGTTGACAAGACAAGTTAGGCACCCCTAACGTATGTAGTCATGGGTGCTTCTCTGTTGATCACGCTCCGTGAAGGCTTCGAGATCTCGTTGGTGCTGGCCATCTTGGCCACCTACCTGGTGCGAACCGGGCGGCGAGCCGCAGTCCGCCAGGTCTGGGTCGGCACCGGGGTGGCTGCGGGGCTCTGTATCGCCATCGGCATTGTCGTGAATGCGCTGGTGGGCGGCCTGCACGACAAGTCCGAGCAGGCCGTCGAGGGGAGCATCGCCATCGTCGCCTGCGGTGTGCTCACCTGGATGATCTTTTGGATGCGCAAGAACGCCCGCAGCCTCGGCGGCGAACTGCGCGCCAAGCTCGACCTCGCGACGAGCGCTCGGGCGGTGGTGTTCATCGCCTTCATCGCCGTCGTGCGAGAGGGCCTCGAAACCGTGCTCTTCCTGCTCAGCGCCCAGACCGAAGGCAGTTCGGCATCGGGTTCAGACGTGGTGGTCGGTGGCCTGATCGGCCTCGCGATCGCTGCAGTGCTCGGGTGGGTTACGTACCTCGGCGGTGCACGGATCAACATGCGGTTGTTCTTCAACATCACCGGGATCCTGCTGATCCTCTTCGCCGCAGGGTTGTCCGGCAAGGCATTCCACGAGTTCCGTGAGCTGTTCGGGTTCGAGTCGGGATGGCTCGTGGAACCCGCCTGGACCGTGTCCTCGGGCCCGTTCGCCGACGGCAACCTCAACGACTTCATGAAGGGCTTCTTCGGGTGGTCCGCCACAGCCGAGCGGATCCGCGTGATCGCCTACTTCGCCTACCTCGCCCCGATACTCGCCATCTACCTGCGCGGCGACCGGGCAGAACTGCCCAAGGGGACCGCACCGACGGTGCCGGTCGCCGGGCGCACCATGTCGGCATCGCACTGAACGCGGTCCGCCCATGAGGTACACACCGGTCGATGCCAACGGATTCGCGCAGCTCGACGGCCTCGACGACTGGCGATTCGTGCTCGGTGGTTTGAGGGCAACGTTCCGGCTCGGTTCGTTCTCGGCTGCCGCGGCCTTCGCTGCCGAAGTGGCGCAATTGGCCGACGCAGCGGATCACCACCCGGACATCGACCTCCGATACCCCGGGACCGTGCGTCTCGTTGCCTCAACGCATGCGCTCAATGGGGTCAGCACCCATGACATCGACCTTGCCCGACTCGTGTCGGGCCTCGCCGCACAGGCCGGAGCCGTGGCGGACGCTGACAGCAACGAGGAGTGAATCTGCACCTCGCAGGATCGGCAGGCGCTGGAACTAGGGGCGGCTCTCGATGAGCTCGAAGATCTCGGCCGCGTCGGCCTTCCCCTTCAGGTTCATCTGCCCCCTCGACTCGAGCGTAAAGCCACCTGCGAGGCTCTGCGCGAGTTCCGCGGCGACGAAGATGCTGCCGGGGGGTGCCTTAGCTGCTAGCCGGGCCGCAACGTTGACCGGATCGCCCACGAGGTTGAACTCTCGCCGCCCGAGGTGCACGCCCATCTCGCCGGCAAATACCGGTCCGTCGGCCATTCCGATGCGGAAGGTCACCGACGTCTCGAGACTTCCGTCGAGCGCTGTCAGCACGTCGTTGACGATCTCGCCGACGAGGAGCGCTGTGGCCGCGGCACGCTTGGGGTCGTCGGTGTGCGAGTTGAGCACCCCGAAGCACACCAGCATGTCGGAACCGGTGGCCTGATAGGTGACGCGCCTCAGCATCCCGCCCCTGGCCGCGGCTGCAGCATCAACACGGGCAAAGAGCGACGAGAAGGCCTGAACCCGAAGGTGCACCACGGCGTCACTCGCTGCCTCGAGACCCGAGTCGAATCCCTCGATCTTCACGAACATCACGACGGGCTCGCTCATCTCCATGGGGATGCGCCGGTTCTGCGCGGTCTCAACCATCGCCTCGAGCAGGGGCCTCGGCATGTAGGTGGCAAGTGGCTCAACCAGGTCGAGCGAGTTGCCGATCTCCTCCACGAGCGCAGGGATGCTGCGGTCCAGCAGCATCGGGTTGCGCGGTCGGCGCACCTGCGGATTGAGGTCGTAATAGCCGAGCTCGGAATCGGTGAGGTCATCGATCACGAGGCAATGGTCGTTATCGATCTGCTCGACGCGAAAGCGCTCTCCCGCCCGACGTGAAGCCTCCATCGTGAGGCACACGCGACCGACATGGCCGGCACCCTCGGCCTCCTTCGTGCACCGAACGGACTCGCCAAACAGCACGTGGTCCCGACGACGCGGGGTACCGACGTCGGCCGCGAGGAACTCGCCGACATGAATGCCGACGCGCATACCGAACGTTGCCGTGCCGGACGGGGTCTCGATCGCCCGGAACTGCTCCATCGCTCGCTGCATCCGTAGTCCAGCATTAATCGCCCGCCGCGTGTCGTCTCCGCGGTCGTCCGAGGCGAAGCGGACGAGCAGGGCGTCACCGGTGAACTCGAGCAGGTTGCCACCGGCGTGCCCGAACACCTCGATCATCGCCGAGAGATACCGATTGAGGACATTGTGGACCAGTTCGATGCCCTCGGGACCAGAGGTGGCGTTGGCCTCGATGAAGGGGGTGAATCCTGCCAGGTCCGTGAACATCAGCGTCCCGGACTGCCACTCGTGCCTCGTCGAGGCCGTGGGGGGCGGATCGTCCGCAACGTGGCTCGGCATCTGGTCGTAGAGAATGCGCAGCAGCGTCCGAAGGTGCACGAACACCCGCTGGAGACCTTCCGCGTCCGGCTGCAGCCACACCGGGGCGTACAGCTCGGCGGGCAGCAGGCTCCGCAGCCTGGGCTCGAGGCTCTGCAGCCCGGCGCCCGGTTCTGCGAGGATCCGGTCCGGTGTGTGCTCCATGCATGCATTGTGCCCCACCGCCCGCCCGGGTGCCGAACACACTCCTCGATATCACGTGGGCAATACTCTCGTTGACCGAGCGATTGGATACCGAGTGAGCCCGAGCAGCATCCCCACGATCGAGGTCTTTGCCGATATCTGGTGCCCCTTTGCACACGTCGGCCTCCGTGCGGTGGCGGCCCAGCGGAACGAGCGCAACCGCGAGGGCATCGCGATGATCGTCCGGGCATGGCCGCTGGAACTGGTGAACAGTGCCCCGATGGATCCGTCAAAGACGGAGGAGCACATCGGTCACCTGCGCGATCAGGTTGTCCCGGACATGTTCATCGGCTTCGACCGGTCAACATTCCCCTCCACCACACTCCCTGCGCTCGCGCTGGTGGCACGTGCCTACCGACACGGCGCCGCTATCGGGGAACAGATGAGCCTCGCCGTGCGCGACGCGCTCTTCGAGGAGGGCCTGGACGTGTCTGACCCCGAGGTGCTCGCGCGGCTCGCCGCGCGAGTCGGCACCGAGATCCCCGATGCTGCCGACGCCGAGATGGTTATCGCCGACTGGCACGAGGGCCAGCGGCGGGGTGTCATCGGATCCCCGCACTTCTTCTGCGGCGATGTGCAGGCGTTCTGCCCCTCGCTCGACATCACCCGAGACCCCGAGCACGGCATGCAGATCCTGCTCGACCGTTCGGGGATTTGCGACTTCCTCGATCGCTGTCTCAGCGCGCAGCAGCCGTAAAGGGCCCGCGGGCGAGGGCCGACCGGAGCGAGATCAGAAACATCGGCAGTACCGAGCGGATCGGCATCGATCGCCCCGCAGCAAGCACTATTAGGCCCCGTGTCACTCACCCGAACTGTCTTGACCCCAGCCTTGGGCACGTGACACTCCTCGTGACGTTTATCGAATCGTTATGTACGGTTTATCCATCGACGTACGTCGATGCCACTCGGAGGTCGCTGTGTCCAGGGTCCAACTCGCGCTCAACGTCAGCAACATCGACGAGGCCGTGGTGTTCTACACCAAGCTGTTCGGCGTTGAGCCGGCAAAACGTCGGCCCGGCTACGCGAACTTCGCCATCGCCGACCCGCCGCTGAAGCTCGTCCTCATCGAGGACCCGAACGGCCGGGGTACCGGCACCGTGCACGCACTCAACCACCTCGGGGTCGAGGTTGAGACCCAGGGCGAGGTCGAGGCAGCAACCATTCGGCTGGCCGCCGAGGGCCTGGCAACCGCCACCGAGGAGGCCACCACCTGTTGCTACGCAGTGCAGGACAAGGTCTGGGTCAACGATCCCAACGGGGCCCCGTGGGAGGTCTACGTCGTGCTTGCAGACGCAGCCCAGACGGCGCCGCCGACCGACGGCTCCTGTGTACCCGACGCCCCCGCCATGCCACTCGCCGTACCGACCGTGCTCGGAGCCAAGCCGAGCGCTGATGCCTGCTGCGAACCGGCCAGCACCTGCTGCTGAACGTTGCCCCAGCCGGCGCGGCTACGCCGACGAGATGAGTCGGACCACGAGAATGAAGTGCAGCACCGCTGCGGCCACGACCAGGGTGTGAAACACCTCGTGAAAGCCGAAGTGCTGCACACTCGGGTTCGGGCGCTTTGTTGCATACACCGCTGCACCGGCGGAGTACAGCCCACCACCGACCATGAGCAGGGTGGTATCGGCTGCGGAGAGCGCACGCATGATGGGCCCGATCTCGATCAGTGCACTCCACCCGACGACGACATAGACGGTGGCGGTGACCCATCGCGGCGCATGGAGCCAGAACATGCGGATCGCCGTTCCCACGACAGCCGCCGACCACACGACAACGAGCATCGTGACCTCGGGTGTGCCGTTGAGTGCGAGCGAACAGATGCCGGTGTAGCTACCCGTCACACCGAACAGGATCGTGGAGTGGTCGAGGCGCTTGAGCCTCGCCGCCCAGACTGCACCGAGCCGACCCGAGTGGTACACCGCAGAGACGCCAAGCATGGTGACGACACCCGCGCCGTACACGACCATCGCGAGTCGTGACGTCGTCGTGTCCGCCAGCGCCACGAGCACGACGAATGCCGGGACGAACGCGATCACCGCATAGCGATGAACCCGGCCCCGCCAGGATGGACGGATGTCCGTCGGGGTCGAGCCCTCGGCGTCGGCGATCAACGCATTGGGCGTCACACAGCGACCGTACCCGTGAATATCGGCAGCGGGACGTCGCGTTCGGCCACATGCCGCTAGGTTTCGTACATCGTTGTACGCCCGCAAGCGATCTGAACGCCGATTGCGGGCCCCACCCGTCTGGAGACCTCCATGTCCACCCTGCAGAGCATCCCCCTCAAGACCATCGACGGTTCCGATGGCTCCCTCGCCGACTACTCGGGCTCGGTCCTGCTCGTGGTCAACGTCGCCTCGAAGTGCGGCCTCACGCCGCAGTACGACGCGCTCGAGAAGGTCTACGAGCAGTACCACGAGCAGGGGTTCGAGGTGCTCGGGTTTCCCGCCAACAACTTCGGTGCGCAGGAGCCCGGCACCAACGAGGAGATCGCGTCGTTCTGCTCGTCCAGTTTCAACGTGAAGTTCCCGCTGTTCGCCAAGATCAGCGTGGTGGGCGAGGACAAGCACCCGCTCTACGAGCAGCTGACGGCAGCGGTACCGCGAGCCGAGGGTGACCCCGATGGATTCCGCGAGCGCCTCAAGGGTTTCGGCATGACGCCGAACGCGGACCCCGAGATCCTCTGGAACTTCGAGAAGTTCCTGGTGGACCGCCAGGGCAATGTCGTGCGGAGATTCGCCCCCACGACCACGCCGGACGACCCGAGCGTCGTTGCCGCCATCGAGACCGCCCTCGGGTCCTGAACGGCCTATGCGTCTGCGACGCCTGATCGCCCCAACGATCGCACTCCTGCCGCTCGTACTGTCCGCCTGCTCGGGTCACGGTGCGCACGGCGGTGCGCAACCCGCCGCAACAACCGAGACTGCTACCGGGCTCGGCATCGATGACGACGACGTCGCCTTTGCCCGGGGCATGATCGGCCACCATCAGCAGGCCGTCGAGATGGCAGACCTCGCTCTCTCGCCGAGCGCCGAGGCATCGCAGACGGTCCGCGACCTTGCCGTAAGGATCAAAGCGGAACAGAGCCCCGAGATCGAGCAGATGACGCAATGGCTCGTCGGGTGGGGACAGCCCGTTGCACTGGCCGATCACGATGGCCATGACATGGACAAGATGACCGGGATGATGACCGATGAGGAGATGACCCAACTGGCCGGGGCCAAGGGTGTCGGCTTCGACACGCTGTGGCTTTCGCTCATGATTGAGCATCACCGCAGCGCCATCGAGGCGGCCTCAACGGCAAAGACAGCGGGCTCGGACGCCGGAGTGATCGCACTGGCGGACCGCATCATCACGTCGTAGCAGGCCGAGATCGCCGAGATTCAGGGCCTCCTCGACGGCCAGGGCTGACGAAGGGGCTAGTCCTTCACCACGAAGGCAAACGCGCACGCGTAGACCTTTGTCTGCCCGCCCGACTTCGTGTACTCCCGGCAGAACCGGTACTGCCGTGGCGTGAGCGCCGTCGGAACCCTGAAGGCAACATCGGTAGCGAGCGGCACCCCGACTGCCCGCACGGTGGCCTCGGTGTCCTTGCCGATCGGCTGCACCGCAGAACCAAAGTCCTCGCTCACGACCCACCAGAGCGTGCGCCAGGTCTCCCCCACCTTGAGGTCGATATTGGTCTGCGCGCCGCCCACCCAGTCCCCCGAGCGGTCGCCCGTAACGCGGAGGACCAGTCGCTCACCGACCTTCAGGTGTGACGGGGCGGCAACGAGCGCGAACGGCGCGTCGGTGCTCACGGCAGGCGCCGGACTCCCCTGCGGATCGCCGGCGGCAGACGACCCTGTCTGCGTCCCGCCGCCGGCATTACCCGAACCACAGGAACCAACCACGAACGCTGCCGCAGCGATGAGCGCTGCAGACCGACTACGGAGCCGCATGACGTCAGGCCATCATGTCCCCGAGGCGCTGCGCCGCCTCGATGAACTCTTCGACGATCTCGATGACCACGCGGCCGGCAGGCTTCACCTCGTTCATCGACCCAACGATCTGGCCAACGAAGTAATTGGCGAGCTTGCCCGCCCCGGAACTCATGTCCTTGGCCGCCCGGTCGATGCGGATGCTCGCCTCGCCGATGAGGATCGGCTGGAGCGGCATGGGGAGCGGCCCCGGCGACTCCGGGCTCTCCCACTCCTCGGTCCAGGCCGTTCGAAGCTGGCGGGCCGGCTTGCCGGTACGGCTGCGCGAGCGCACGGTGTCCGACGACGTTGCTGCGAGAAACTTCTGCTTCACGAGCGGGTGGGTCTCGGCCTCCTCGGTGGTGAGCCACACCGAACCGCACCAGACCCCGTCTGCGCCCAAGGCGATTGATGCTGCCATCTGGCGGCCCCTGCCGATACCACCGGCTGCGAGCACCGGAACCGGGGTCACCGCATCCACGATCTCTGGCACGAGCACCATCGTGCCGATCTCCCCGGTGTGGCCGCCCGCCTCGCCGCCCTGGGCGATGATGAGGTCGACACCGGCGGCAACGTGACGCACTGCGTGGGACGCCTTTCCGGCGAGCGCGCCAACCTTCACGCCGTTCGCGTGTGCCCGCTCAATCATGTCCGGCGGCGGTGAGCCGAGGGCGTTCACGATGAGCGCAATGTCGTGGGAGAACGCCACATCCATCAACGGCAAGGCCTGGTCGTAGCTCATCGGTGCAGCGTTGTCCCCGGCGGCGTAGTCCTTCGAGCCGGCCGGAAGCGGCGGCACGTCGTACCGGTCGAGCAGGTTCGCGAGGAAGTCCTTGTGCTCCTGAGGGATGAGCGCCTTGAGGTCCGAGCGGGAGATGCCGCCCTCGTCCTTGCCGATGTACTTGGCCGGAACGATGACGTCCACGCCGAACGGCTTGTTTCCCACCTGCTCACGGATCCACCGGAGGTCGATATCGAGTTGCTCGGGCGTGTGTGCGGCCGCTCCGAGCACGCCCATACCGCCGGCCTTGCTGACGGCTGCTACCACGTCACGGCAGTGGGTGAACGCGAAGATCGGGAACTCGATACCGAACATCTCACAGACCTTGTTGTTCACCGGCCGACCTCCCTGTCCGCACCCCGCGGTGCCTGCCCAGCATCGCACAGACGCAGGGTCAAGGTCCTAGGGTGCGGGGCATGACTTCACTCGAGGGCGAGTACATCCCCAGCACCCTGGGCTGGGTGAAGGACCAGATCGACACGTACGAACGAACCGGCGGCAAGGAAGCCAACACCCTGCGCGACACGGGCATCCCCGTCATCATCGTGACGATGCGCGGCGCCAAGTCGGGTGCCGTCCGCAAGATCGCGCTGATGCGCGTGGAGCACGAGGGTGCCTACGCGCTCGTCGCCTCCAGGGGCGGCGCGCCCCACAATCCCGACTGGTACACGAATCTCGTGAGCCTCCCTGACGAGGTGTTGCTGCAGGATGGCCCCGAGCCGTACGCCGTATCCATCCGGGAGGTCGAGGGTGCCGAGCGTGGCGAGTGGTGGGAGCGCTCGGTCGCGGTGTTCTCCCCCTACGCCGAGTACCAGGCGAAGACGAGCCGCACGATCCCGGTGATCATCGCGGAGCGCAAGTAGCGGCGCTGTGCAACAGACAATTGACCGCCCAGCCTCGTGCCGTGCGCGCGTCCGTCGCACTGCCGTAGCAACCGGGACCAGACGGGGGTAAGCGGACACATGGCGATCTCTAGGGGCGACATCGAACACTTGGTGTCGGACGAACGCGGTGAACTCGACCGTCGGATATTCAGCGACGACGAGATCTTTGAACTCGAGATGGAGCGCATCTTCGGGAAGGCCTGGCTGTTCCTCTGCCACGAGAGCCAGATCCCGGCCCAGGGCGATTTCTTCGAGTCGGTGATGGGGCGGGACAACGTTCTCGTCGTGCGCCAGAAGGACAGCTCGGTGCGGGCATTCATCAACTCCTGCACCCACCGGGGTAACGCCGTGTGCCGGGCCGAGGAGGGCAATGCACGCAGCTTCCTGTGCACCTATCACGGGTGGTCCTACGGCATCGACGGAACGCTCAAGGGTGTTCCCGGGTACAAGACGTTCTACGACGGACAGCTCGACAAATCCGAACTGGGTCTGCGACACATCGCCCGCCTCGACACGTACCACGGGTTCGTCTTCGGCAGCCACGACGCATCTGCTCCGGCGCTCGTTGACTACCTCGGTCCGACGGGGCGCCTCGGTCTCGACCTCATCGCCGCACGCGGTGACATGGAGGTCATCCCCGGGATCCAGAAGTTCGTCGTCGACTGCAACTGGAAGGTCACCGTCGACAACGTCTTCGACTGGTACCACCCGCAGGTGTCGCACGCGTCCGCGACGATGGTGGACGCCACGGGGCGGGACCGCCACCAGGGCCGGCACCGCACGCTCGACATGGCCGGTGTCGACATGGAGAGCGGCGAGAGCCTCGCCGCAACCGTGTCGGGTATCTCGGCAACGGACTTCGACCAAGTGGTCCTGCTCGGCGAGTTCGGCCACGGCATCGGCGGCCCCACCACGTCGTCAACCGGAGCGGTCGAGTTCGACGACTCCTGGCGCCGGACAGAACGCGCCCAGACACTGCTCGGGCCGGTCGGGGTAAGTGTGGGCGGGCACCCCAACATCTTCCCCACCGCATGGGTCACGATGGCTCCGTCGCAGATCTCGCTGCGCATCCCCCGCTCAGCGACGTCCACGGAGATCTGGTGGTTCTCGTTCGTCGACGCTGCGCTCTCGCCCGAGCAGAAGGCGTTCCAGGCGCGCATCGCAACACGCATCTTCGGGCCCTCCGGACTGCTCGAGCAGGATGACGGGGAGAACTGGGTGCAGGTGACGATGCAGAGCCGCGGTGCCGCGAGCCGCGGGATCAAGCACACCATGAGCATGGGGATCGGTCGCGGCGCTGTTATCCACGAGGCGGGTCTGCACCGGATCGAGGGGACCACATCGGAGCACGGGCAGCGTTGGATGTATCGGGCGTGGCGCGAATGGATGACCGCCGAGACGTGGGACGAGTTACGGGAGGCAACCGTGCCGGGGGACGTGCTGTGAGCGGACTGGATGACCGCGTCGCGGCGATGCTGCGTCAGCACGAGGTGGAACAGTTCCTCTACCACGAGGCTGCCCTGCTCGATGCGCACGAGTACGCCGCCTGGCTCGACCTCTTCAGCGACGACACCCACTACTTCATGCCGATCCGCCGAACCGTCTCGCACAAGGACGCCGACCGCGAGTTCACCCGCCCCGGCCAGGTGGCCTATTTCGACGATCCCAAGGCACTCCTCAGAGTCCGTGTCGACAAACTGCTGACAGGGAGGTCGTGGAGCGAGGACCCGCCGTCACGGACACGCCGCCTCATCACCAACGTTCGGGTGCTGGCCGACAACGGTGCAGAACTCGAGATCGCCTCCAACTTTCACCTTTACCGGACACGCCTCAAGTCGGAGGAGGACTCGTGGATCGGATCGCGCAGGGATGTGCTGCGCCGCCACGACGACTCGTTCCTCATCGCCCGGCGAGAGATCCGTCTCGAGCAGACCGTGATCCTCTCGCGCAACCTGAGCAACTTTTTCTAGTAGCGCTCATTGGCCCCCCGACGGGGCTGGCGGCTAGACCAGTGACATGAGCGCAGCGAATCCGGCCGACGAGTTCTTCCACCCCGTGGGCGACCACGGCGCCTGGAGCGAGAGCTACTACTTCAACTTCATCGACCACACCACCGGCGTGGGCGCGTTCACCCGCATGGGCTTCCGGCCGAACGACGGCTGGGCCGATGCACTCCACGGGGTGTACCTCCCGAACGGCCGGGTGATCTTCACCTACGGCCGCCGCACTGACCTCAGCCCGGCGGTGGTCAATGCGTTCGGCGACGCCGATCCCCAGGTGGCCAACCTCACGCTCCGCCGCGGCGAGCCGTTCAAGCGGTGGGAGATCGTCTACTCCGGTGAAGGGCAGGATGTTGCGGACCCCACCACAATGCTCGCCGCGACGAAGGACCGTCCGGAGGGCTGGGCCAAGCCTGCGCATCTCGACATGGTGGTCGGGTTCGACACGCTGAGCGAGCCGCACTACGCGGTGGGTGGGGCGCAGGGCCACTTCGAGCAGACCGGGCACGCCACCGGATACATCCGTGTGGACGGAGAGGAATGGAAGGTGGACGGCTACGGCGTTCGCGACAAGTCATGGGGGCCGCGCACGTGGCAGGCGCCGAGCGGAAGTGCCTCCAAGGCTGCAGGCCCGGCCGCTGTCGAGCAGGGATGCTTCATCAACTGGTTCTCCATGAACTTCGGCCCCGACCTCGCGCTCGGGGGAACCTGCGGGCGGACGGCTGACGGCTCGTTCCGCGGGAAGGGATGGATCCAGCGAGATGGCGAGACACTGTCGCTCGACTCGATGATCATGACCACCGAGTTCGACCCCACCAACCCGCTGCTGCACGAGGCCGTACAACTGAAGGCCACCGACGAACGCGGTGCCACCATCGTGGTGAACGGGACCGTCCTCACGATCTGTCCCACCAAGATCCCTCGTCGGGACGGGGTCACCTTCGTGAACGAGGGCCTGGCCCGCTTCGAGACCGAGGGCCGCGTCGGTTTCGGTATCTCCGAGCACTGGCACGCCGTCCTCCGCTAGACATCGCTTACCCACACCCGTTCCAGGGGGAACCATGCTCCGACTCCGCCAGATCGCACTCGTCGCCCACGACCTTGACCCGGTCGAGGCTGACCTGAAGGCCGTGTTCGGCCTCGGAACCGCCTTCAACGACCCGCACATCGACGTGTTCGGCCTTCGCAACGCCGTGATCCCCGCGGGCCGGCAGTTCATCGAGATCGTCTCGCCGATCCGCGACAACACCGCAGGCGGCCGCTACCTCGCCCGGCGCAACGGCGACGGCGGGTACATGACGATCTTCCAGTGCGATGACCACCCTGCGGTGAAAGCGCGCGCCGATGATCTCGGTATCCGACGCGTCGTGGACCAGCAGGGCAAGGAGTACTGGATCCTGCAACTGCACCCGGCCGATACCGGGGGCACCTTCCTCGAGATCGATGTCCAGCACGGCGGCGACTCCCTCGACGGCAAGTGGGAACCGGCGGGCCCGAACTGGCGCGACAACTACACCGACACCCTCGTCGCCATTACGGCCGCCGAGATCCAGAGCCCAGACCCCGCACCGCTAGCGGACAAGTGGTCGAGGATCCTCGATGTTCCTGTCGCCGTGTCGACCGACGGCGCGGTCCGCTCGCTGACGGCGGATAACGCAACCCTGCGGTTCGTGCAGACAAAGGACGGTCGCCCGGAGGGACTCGGCGGGATCGACGTCACCGTGAGGCCAGCGGACCTCAGTGCGGTTCTCGCTCGAGCCGAGGCGAGGGGACTCGCTCAGACCGGGGATCGCTCGCTGCTGAACATCGGCGGGATACGTGTTCGGGTGCGCGCGGCCTGACCTGCCCGCGGGGTTGTCCTTCACCCTATTGTTGACTAACTTGATCGGCATTCGGGCTATCCGGCCCACCGGGAGACACCATGAGCGTCCTCAACGAAGTCCTTCAAGCAAACGCGTCGTACGCAGCAACCTTCGGCGACAAGGCCAACCTTGCACTCCCGCCCGCACGCCGCTTCGCCATCCTCACCTGCATGGATGCCCGTCTCGACCCCGCGAAGTACGCAGGTCTCGCCGAGGGCGATGCCCACGTGATCCGCAATGCAGGCGGACGTGCAAGCGATGACGCGATCCGTTCGCTCGTCATCTCCTACAAGCTGCTCGGCACCCAGGAGTGGTTCGTCGTTCACCACACCGATTGCGGCATGGAGTTCTTCACCAACGACGTGATGAGCGGCCTGCTCGAGTCGAGCCTCGAGACGGCGGCACTCGGCGCCGGTGGCTTCACCGATGTCGGCAAAGGCCCCGGCTCGCCCGAGGGCAAGTACATCAACTGGCTCACCGTCGCAGACCAGACCGGCAGCGTGGTGGAAGACGTGCAGCGCATCCGCAGGCACCCGCTCGTGCCGAAGAACATCCCCATCTACGGCTACGTCTACGACGTGCGCAGCGGCAAGCTCATCGAGGTTCCCGCTGCCACCGCAGCGGGCAAAGCCAGCGCGTAACAACACAGCAGTTTCTCGATCGGGCCGCCGGGGCAACCCTCCGGCGGCCCGTTGCGTTGTGGTGCTCCTAGACGACAGCGTCGTCGACGACACGCCCGGACTCGAGGTGGATCGTTCGGCTCAGCCTCACGGTGTCCAGCAGCGAACGATCGTGGGTCACCAGCAGCACCGTCCCACGGAATGCCTCGAGCGCCACCTCGAGCTGTTCGATAGCCGGGAGGTCGAGATGGTTCGTCGGCTCGTCGAGCACGAGACAGTTCGTGCCGTTCGCCATGAGGAGGGCGAGCACCGCCCGGGTGCGCTCCCCGGGCGACAGCGTTGCCGTCGGACGGTGAACCTCGTTGGCACCAATGCCGAACTTGGCGAGGAGCGTCCGAGCATCCGGAACCGTCAGTCCGGTGCGCTCCATGAACGACTCAAGCAGTGACCCGCGTTCGGACATCTGGAGGCGTCGCTGTTCGAGTTCCCCGATCACGACACCCGGGCCGACGCGACGAGATCCTGCGTCGAGCGACTGCCGGCCGAGCAGCACATCGAGCAGGGTGCTCTTTCCGCTCCCGTTGTGCCCGACGATGGCAACGCGTTCGCCCGAACTGATAGCGAGCGTCAACGGACCGAGGGTGAAGGCACCCTTGTGGAC